>JAEIGA010020707.1_pt1 | contig 10025 bp, 5 predicted proteins | sample 9270691 | NCBI WGS metagenome assembly JAEIGA01 (sample SAMN17057246, study PRJNA624740) | gut metagenome | biome: biome; isolation source: fecal sample | host: Bos grunniens | place: China: Xizang | collected 2019
ACCTTAGAGTGGTATGGCTGCATGGAGTCTACACCCTATCAGCAGGGCTGGTTCGTGCCTCACAATATCGACGGATTGGCCGAACTGTTGGGTGGCCGTGAGAAAATGGTCGACGACCTCGTCGATTTCTTCGAGAAGGCTCCTCAGGATATGCACTGGAACGAATATTACAACCATGCCAACGAGCCGGTACACCATGTGCCATTCATGTTTAACCGCTTGGGATACCCCCATTTGACACAATATTGGAGCCGCTTTATCTGCCGTCAGGCTTATGCCGACAAGGTTGAGGGCCTTGTGGGAAATGAGGATGCCGGACAGATGTCGGCATGGTATGTCCTGGCATCTATGGGTCTTCATCCCGTATGCCCCGGTGATGACCGCATGGAGATAACTTCACCGGTGTTTGACCAGGCTACGGTGAAGCTCGACAAGAAGTATGCCCAGGGCGAGAAGTTCGTCGTTCGTGCGCATAACAATTCTCCTGAAAATATCTATATCCAGCGTGCCGAATTGAACGGCAAGCCTTACAATAAGAGCTATATCAAATTCGGCGACATTGCCGCAGGCGGTGAGTTGCAGCTATTTATGGGTGCCGAGCCGAATCCTGCATGGGGTATGGAGCAATAAACAGAACATAGATTTGAAAAATATATGTTAAACCAATTTAATATTAATTCCTAAAAACTAACGCTTATGAAAAACAATTACTGTAAACGATTGCAGGTGTTGTTGGCTTGTCTGGTGATGAGTTGTGCACTGCTGTCGTGTTCGGAGAGCGAGGTAGATGGGGGAGTAAAGCACGACCCTAATAAACCTATCACGCTTGAGTCGTTTTGGCCTCAGAAGGGTCCGATAGCGACACAGGTAATTATCGAGGGTAATAACTTCGGCACCAATGTCGATGAGATTACCGTATTGTTTAACGAGAAACCGGCTACGATTATCTCGTCGAAGGGCGACCGTATGCTTGTTTTGGCACCGAAGCTCCCGGGCGAGGAGTGTGTTATTACCGTGAAGGTGGGTAAGAAGTCGGCTAAGTTCCAAGAGATTTTCGACTACATTGTCCAGACTTCGGTATCGACCGTTGTGGGAGGTGTTCAGGCTGCTCAGATGCCTACCGGTACAATGTCATTGGCTGCGGCTCAGTTCTCGAAGAAGTTGGAGCGCTCGATGGCTATTGATGCCGATGATAACCTCTTCTTCGTCGTAAACGGCGTTCCCGGAGGTTCATGGGATAATGTAAACCGCATCTATATGCTCAACGAGGAGGCGGGTAGCATCAAGGCTGTACACGATTTGGACCGTTGGTTCGGTTTCGGTACTATCGGCTACGATTGCAACGCCAACGAGATTTATTGGTGGAGCTCTCAGATGGAGGATGATGGCTACGGCGTATTGAGCGCAATTGAGGATTATGCCAGCATTGCGATGGGTAATTTGAAGTTTGATGATTATCCTCCTTTCACAAACGACATGACATGTTGGGGTGCGCGTTCTCACTTTGAGATGAATCCATCGGACGGTAAGTTCTATTTCTTTACAAACGAGGGCTCGGCAGGTCGCTTTGACCCCGTTACAGGTAAGGGTGAGAACTTGACAACCGAGGAGACCAAGAAGATGCGTGGTGATGTATTCGGTATCATTTTCGACCCCAATGACAATAATATAGTATATATCTCGGTAAAGGGTAAGCATTGTATCTATAAGTATGACCTTGTAAATGATGTTGCTGAGGTATGGGCTGGTCGCTTGAATTCGGCTGGTCACCTTGATGGTACGCTTGCCGAGGCGCAGTTTAATGAGCCTTGCCAGATGTGCTGTGATGGCGAGTATATCTATGTTGCCGACCGCAATAACCATTGTATCCGCAAGATTAACCTTGCAACCGGCTATGTGGTAACACATGCAGGTGTGGCTCGTACTCCGGGTTATGTAAATGGTGCGGCAGATGAGTCTAAGTTCAACTATCCTGTGGGATGCGTCGTTGATTCTGAGGGTAACCTCTATGTCGGTGATAGCGAGAACTATGCTATTCGTCGTGTAGCTACCGAATAAAGCTGATTATCAATAAAACAAAACCTAAATATGAAACGAATATTATTTATATGCGCCTTTCTGCTGTCGTTTATGGCAGTGGAATCTTTCGCCCAGACATCGCAGCCATTCACGCTGCATGGTGTGGTCGTTGATACAAACGGCGAGCCTATCGTCGGCGCAATGGTCTATGTGAAGGATAAACCCGGTGTAGGTACTTTGACCGATGCCGAGGGAGAATTCTCTATCAAGGTTGATATGTATAACACCATCGGTGTGTCATTCGTAGGATATGACCCCGTTGAGCAGATTATCACATCGAAGGACAAGGTTGCAATTACTCTGAAAGAGGGTATTGCAATGGATGAAGTCGTTGTCGTGGGTATGGGTACGCAGCGTAAGGTGAGTGTCACTGGTGCTATTGCTTCGGTTGATACCAAATCGTTGGAGCGCCCTGCGATGAATATCGTAAATACCCTCGGTGGTCGAGTTCCGGGTGTGATTTCAATGCAGGCAAGTGGTGAGCCGGGCCGCAATATCTCAGAGTTCTGGGTGCGTGGTATCGGAACATTCGGTGCCAACAGCGGTGCTTTGGTGTTGATTGACGGTTTGGAGGGTACTTTGTCGCAGATTGACCCTGCCGATGTCGAGAACTTCTCGGTGTTGAAGGATGCTGCTGCAACTGCCGTTTATGGTAGCCGTGGTGCGAATGGTGTGGTATTGGTTACTACAAAGCGCGGTCAGGAGCAGAAGTTGAACATCACTTTCCGTTCGAACTACACCATATCGGAGTTGCGTCGCTTGCCCGAGTATTTGGCAGCTCCCGAGTATGCCGAGATGGCAAATGAGGCTGCCGTAGCAAGTGGTATGGCTCCTCTGTATAACGATATCCAGATGGATATTATCCGTTATGGTTTGGATCCCGACCTCTATCCTAATGTGGATTGGCAGGATGCTATTCTTAATCCTATCTCGTTCCAGCATACACAATATATCAGCGCTCGTGGTGGAGGTAGTATTGCTCGTTACTTCGTCAGCGTTGGTATGTCGCAGGAGTCTTCGGCATATAAGAGCACAAACGACAGTAAGTACAACAAGGGCGTAGGCTATGATACCTATAACTATCGTATCAATGTCGATGTAAACCTTACAAAGACAACTCAACTTTATTTGGGTGCTACAGGTTATTTGTCAATCAACAAGCGTCCTAGTATGGGTCAGGCTTATAGCCGCTTTAATCAGTCACTTACCGACTGGATTTGGCAGTCACAGGCCAAGACTACTCCATTGATGTATCCGTTGCGTTATTCGAGCGGTGAGCTTCCTTCAGCAGGTACAGCAGGAAATGAGATTCCTCCTCATGTATTGCTTAACTATACAGGTAATACAGTCGAGAACCAGAGCCGTAACCTCGTGAATATTGGTATTACCCAGGATTTGGAGATGATTACCAAGGGTTTGCAGCTTAAGGTTAATGGTTCATGGGATGGTCAGAGCGTATTCGGCGAGAGCCGCTATACAATGCCAAGCTTGTGGTATGCTCGCGAGCGTAGCAACACAGGTAAGTTGATGCTTTCAGAGCAGGTTATTGGCTCTTCAGTTCAGTATAACTCAGAGGCATGGTCATGGCGTAAGCTCTACTTCGATGCACAGCTCAATTACGATAGAGCATTCGGTCATCATCGTGTTGGCGGTTTGTTGTTCTACTATTTGGAGTCAACAATCGAGTCAGGTGCAGGCGACAGTATGAATGCTATTGCGAAGCGCTATCAGAGCCTTTCAGGTCGCTTCACTTATGGCTATAAGGATACCTATTTCGTCGATTTGAACTTCGGTTTGAACGGTTCGGAGAACTTCCAGTCAGGTAAGCAGTATGGTTTCTTCCCTGCGGTGGCTGTAGGTTGGGTTCCCACTCAGTATAAGTTCATGAAGAACATCAGCTGGCTTAACTTCTTGAAGTTCCGTGGTTCGTATGGTGTTGTAGGTAACGATCGAATCAGTAGCTTGCGTTTCCCATATTTGACAATCATCAAGGAGGATAATGGTGTGATTACAAACTGGGGCGGCGTAGGCTCTTTGACCGAGGACCGTGTAGGTGCCGATAACTTGGCTTGGGAGAAGGCTAAGAAGTTCGATATCGGTATGGACTTGCACCTCTTTGGTGACCGCTTCACTCTTACTATGGACTACTTCCGCGATCGCCGCGAGGGTATCTTCCAGCAGCGTGCTCAGGTGCCCGATTATGTGGGTGTTATCACAATGCCTTATGGTAATGTCGGTAGCATGACAAGCTGGGGTGGTGATGGTAACTTCGAGTACTTCCAGCCTATCGGAAAGGATTTTCACATGACACTTCGTGGAAACTTCACTCTTTCGAAGAATAAGATTAACAACTGGGAGGAGGCCGAGCAGTTGTATCCTTACATGAACAAGACAGGTTATTCGAATGGCGTTCAGCGCGGATTTATCTCTTTGGGATTGTTCAAGGATGAGCAGGATGTGGCGATGAGCCCTGCACAGTTCGGTACAGTTCGTCCTGGTGATATCAAGTATAAGGATGTAAATGGTGACGGCGCTGTTACCGATGACGATCAGGTACCTTTGTTCTCAAGCTCAGGTATTCCTCAGTTTATGTATGGTTTCGGTGGTGAGTTCCGCTATAAGAATTGGACATTGAATGTTATGTTCAAGGGTACAGGCAACAACTACTTCCTCTATGGTGGTTCAGATGGTAGCCGCTTCGATGGTTACATGCCTTTCAACAACGGATATAAGGGTAATGTTTTGTCTTTGGCTTATAATGAGGCAAATCGTTGGACAGCAGCCGAGTATTCAGGTAATATGGCAACAGAGAATCCCGATGCTCGCTTCCCACGATTGTACTATGGCCATAATGTTAATAACACCAAGCCTTCAACATTCTGGAAGGGCAATGCACGCTATCTTCGTTTGCAGGAGTTGAGCTTGAATTATAATTTGAGCACTCCGGGAATGCAACGCGCTTTGGGCTTGCAGTCTATTGATTTCCAAATTATGTGTGAGAACTTAGCTGTTTGGGATAGCGTAGGATTATTTGACCCCGAGCAAGCTATATTTAACGGACAGGCTTATCCTATTCCGCGTCGCTTCTCGTTGCAGATTTACTTTAACTTCTAAGCCGAATCACATAAATAAGACAAGAATATGAAAAAGTTTTTTATAATACCTGTCGTCCTGCTGAGTGTATTGCTGAGTGCATGTAACTTCCTCAATGTCGATGACTATTTTGAGGATACATTCTCGGAGGATGAGATTTTTATCAGCCAATACAATATCGAGAGATATTTCAATGGCGCCGTTACGATGCTTCCTCGTGAGGGTCGTATCTACTATTGGTGCAGTGTTCCCGGTGCAACCGGCTCGGATGAGGCTGTAAGCTGCGGAACCTTCAACAATGGTTTCCTCGATGTGCAGTTCCCCGGAACTATGCTTACTACTAACAAGATTTCGTATACCAGCACCGGTGGCTGGGAGTGGGACTTCAATGTATGGCCTGCGTGCTACAAGATTATCCGTAAGGTGAATACTATTTTGCCTCGAATCGATGATGTTCCCGATATGAATGCTTTCGATAAGATTGAGTTGCGTGCAAAGGCTCGTTTCTTGCGTGCTTACGCATATTATCTTATCCTGATGAATCAGGGCCCCGCGATTTTGTTGGGTGATGCTGTTTTGGATACCAACGAGACTCCCGAGTATTATAAGACCGAGCGTAATACATACGATGAGTGTGTAGATTATATCTGCTCGGAGATGGAGGCTGCAGCCGAGGGTCTGCCTCTTGAGCAGCCTGTGGATATGTTTGGTAGCCCAACAAAGGGTGCTGCGTTGGCATTGGTAGCTCGCTTGCGTTTGCAGGCTGCGTCACCATTGTTCAATGGCGGTTCTGTTGCTAAGCGTTATTTTGGCGCATTTACCCGCTCAAGCGACGGTGTACACTATGTATCGCAGAAGTACGATGAGCGCAAGTGGGCTTTGGCAGCAGATGCAGCAAAGAAGGTTATTGATTTGAATCAGTATCGTTTGCACACTGTGGCAGCTGATGAGTATACTTTGCCTTTGCCAGCAAATGTTCCTTCAGCACAGTTCCCCGATGGTGCAGGTGGTATCGACCCATTCCGTTCATATTCTGAGATGTTTACAGGCGAAACTGTAAACCTTCAGAACGAGGAGCTTATCTGGGGTACAACAGCTAACATCACCGACCAGATAGATGTTTGCTTCCCTATTGGTTTGGGAGGTACAAATGCAATCAGTATTCCACAGCATGTTATCGACGCATATCGTATGGCCGATGGTCGTGATATTACCAACTCAAGCGTTGAGTATCCTTACGAGAACCGTCCCTACGACTCATCATGTGTTACAGATGCCGATAAGCAGCTCTCGAAGAACTACATCTTGAAGGGTGGTACCTATAAGGCATATGAGAATCGTGAGCCTCGCTTCTATGCAAGCATCGGTTTCTCGGGTGCACACTGGACTATGGAGTCTACCTCTTCTGAGGATATGAAGAATAAGATTGTGAAGTATTACAATGGTGCTGCGCAGGGTAAGAATGCTACACAGACTATGGGTGTGTATAACTTGACAGGTTATAGCTGCCGCAAGTATGTACATCCTCGTGATGCTCGTAGTGGTTCAAATCCTCGTATGATTACCAAGACATTCCCGATTATTCGTTATGCTGAGGTGTTGATGATCTATGCTGAGGCGTTGAATAACCTTACAAAGACACATACTATCAATGGTAAGAGCTATTCTCGTGACCAGATAGCTATGGCTGCGGCATTTAATCAGATTCGTTATCGTGCCGGTTTGCCGGGCGCAACCGATGAGGAGTTGGCTACAACAGAGTCTTTCGACGCTGTGATTAAGCGTGAGCGTTTGGTAGAGTTCCTCCACGAGAATCGTCGTTATTACGATATTTGCCGTTGGGGTATCTTCGAGGAGATCGAGCGTGAGCCTTTGATGGGCTTGAATGTTGATGCTGCCGAGTGGGAGGGCTTCTACTCTCCGGTGATGATTTCGCATCAGTCACTTCGTGAGCGTTCATTCAACTCAAAGTATATGTTCATGCCATTGAGCCGCGAAGAGTTGCGTAAGGTGCCCAGCTTGGATCAGAACCCTGGTTGGGAGAAATAATAACTTCAAAATTTTCTAATGATGAAAACATTCAGTAAAATAATAATGCTTGCCACAGTTGCTGTCAATGCGGTTGCATGGTTGAGCTCTTGCGAGTTGGAGTATTATAAAGAGGAGCTCTATCGTAAGGAGATCTCATTTGTCAGTGGCGATAACAATGTCATCGGACAGGAGTTCGAGTATGGTGGCGATGAGGGGCTCGTGGCATTGTATGCCAGCGGTACCACACCCCTTGCAGAAGATGTGACTATCACCATAGCTATGGATCAAGAGGCGATTGGAAACTACAATCGTGTAAACTTTGATACACAATATGATAGCTATGCAAAGCAGCTCCCCGAGGAGAATTATACTATCAAGAAGATGGAGGTTGTAATGAAGGCTGGTGAAAATACAGCGTTCTTGCCTATCGAGGTTGATATCGACAACCTCTTGGCCGACCAGGCATATTTCATTCCTTTGCGCATAGAGTCAGTATCGGCATATATGCCTTCATTGACACGCAACTATGTGTTGTTTGAGATCTATCGCAAGAATGAGTTTGCTACAACCAAGGAGAATACCTATTACACTATGAACGGTACTATGCAGGAGGGTTGGCTTATTGACGGTATCTTCGGCTCGTCAGTTCGTCGTCAGGTTATCAACTCTTCAAAGTTGGTTGTTCCTTGTGATGACCATTCTATCCTCATCCTTCCCGCAGCCAAGGTGTCGAGCGATAAGCGCGCATCTCGCGATATGGGTATTCGCATAACCGTATCTCCCGACGAGTGGGTAAATGTTCCTGTATACGAGGAGGGTATCCTGACCGATAAGGTTCAGCCTATGCGTAAGGTTACTTTCGCTCCATATTTGGATAGCCAGGAGGCTTTGCAGGTTGTGGCTTCGCCTGTTGATGTTTCGGGATATGATCCGGTTACCGAGACTTTCCACCTCTATTATCGTTACAAACTTGCAAACGAGAATAGCTGGTTTGATGTTCGTGAAACATTGGTTAAAACCCAGTACTAAACTTTTATTTAGATTATGATTATGAAAAAGCAATTGTTATCATTATACATTATCGCCTTGTGTGGTATGGGTTTGGCGGCGTGTAACGATTTTGACAACCCCGCAGTACCATACGAAGATGGACCGGAGGCTCCCGCTGCGGTGACACCTCCTACAATTGAGGCGGATTGGAATTTGGTGCTTATGCCAAATGAGGGTACACAAGATGCAAATGTGTTTGTATACAAGGATAAGAAATACGATGCCATGTTTACCCGTAATTTGGGATGGAACGGTGGTGATGGCGTTCTTACAACTGCATTGCCCGACGGAAATATCTATTGGACTTTCAATGATAGCTTCTATGGCGTTGTAGACCCTGAGACTCGTGCTCGTTTGAGCTCAAGCTTCCCTCGTAACAGCATCATGATTCAGACCGGTGAGCAGAGCGACGAGAACCTCGTATGGCTCAACGAGTTTGTTCAGACCGATAATCCTGAGGGTGAGCGTTATTATCAGGCTCGCACTCATTTCCGTCACCCTATGGCTTCGCTCTCTGACGATGCTATTCAGCGTGGCGATATCGACCAGGATTTTGTTTATTGGGCAGGTGATGCTACCGTCTATGAGGATCCTAATCGTGGAAATGTCCTTCAGATGTTGTGGACAGGTGTAGACCTTACTCAGGGTGATGGAGCCATGATTAATATCGATGGCGTTGTACGCGAGTACAGCCTTGAGGGTACTCCCGGCGATGGCACCTATATGTCGGTTTTGACTAATGGCAACACCAAGACCATCAGCGACGGCTATGGCTATGGCTCTACAATGTTTGAGGATAAGGAGGAGGGTCACATCTACCTCTATACCACAAAGCAGGAGGGCTTGTTGTGCCGCGTTTTGGTTGCTCGTACAGCAACTTTGGACCTCACAAGCGAGTGGAGCTACTATATTCGTAATGTAAATGGCGAGTATGAGTGGCAGACAACCGTTCCTACCGAGGAGGAGCAGATTCGTTCATATATCTGTACATACTCTGGATCTATGCCTTGGGTTATCGAGAAAGATGGTACATACTATATGTTCATGGAGGGATTCCCATTCGGTCGTGACATCTATATGTATCGCAGCGAGACTCCTTATGGCCCATTCGTAGACCAGAAGTTGTTGTTTACCTTGCCTTCAACACTCGATAAGTTGGGTAATCCATATCACCAGCGTTGGTACATGATTAACCTGCATCCTGCGCTTTCTCGTACAGGTGAGTTGGTATTCTCGACAAATAGTGATCCCGTAAACTTCTGGGATAACTTCAATCGAGTAGGTAGTGCCGATTTCTATCGTCCATACTTCTTCCGAGTATTTAATTGGGAGAATGTCTATTCTGAGGAGTAGCGATAGTCTACTGTAGTGTACTCCGCCTCAAGGCGGGGCGGAGTACATTTTTTATATTTCTAACGGGTGAGAAAATAGTAAGTTATATGAGAAAATTATTCACAATATGTTTGTTACTTTCGGTGTTTTGTGCGGGAGCACAAGAGCGTATCTCGCTGTCAAGTGATAGCGGAAATATTCAATGGGAAGTTGAACCTGTATCCGGGGAACCTGTATTGCAGAAGGTCAAGGCGGTAGTTCCAGGCTGTGTCTTTACATCATATGTCGAAGCAGGTGTTGAAGAGGACCCCAATTTCGGTGATAATGTTCATCGCGTAGATAAAGCGCGTTATGACCGAGATTTTGTCTATACAGGAAAATTTGCAACTCCTGAAAAACTCGAAGGCAAACGATTGTGGCTAAATTTCGAAGGTGTAAAC
>JAEIGA010020708.1_pt1 | contig 10025 bp, 17 predicted proteins | sample 9270691 | NCBI WGS metagenome assembly JAEIGA01 (sample SAMN17057246, study PRJNA624740) | gut metagenome | biome: biome; isolation source: fecal sample | host: Bos grunniens | place: China: Xizang | collected 2019
AATATGGATGATATGCCAAAGAGTTCTAATAAACAAGTTGAAAGTACAATGAGAGAGATTGACAATAATCCCAATGTTAGAATGTGGGTTGACTATATATTCCCCGAAACCATCCCTCTTACGACTCGCCTCAAAGATATGTTGGAGAAAAATGTGGATGAGAAATACTATCTTCCTGATGACCGTATAGAAAAAATTATCAATTCAACCTTTATGCAAGAAAAGAAGCGTATTCAAATGACCGACATATGCGATACTCTTCTTGCAAGAGATTGGAAAGATCCTAAATGTATTCCAGTAGCAGAACCTGAGGTTCATCAGATTATGAATGTTTGTCCTACAAAAACACGAAACAATCCTAACCAAGGCAGAGTATATGATATAAATGGCATCGCACCCACTCTTACCAAAATGGACGGTGGAAATCGAGAACCTATGGTAATAGAACAAGAGCCCTTCATTATTGCCTCTCGTGGCAGAAATCCAGAAAATCCTTCCGATAGAACGGTTGGGGTGCCTACGGAACAGAGACTCGAACCTAATTTTAGTGGTTGTACTAACACTCTTACATCAGTACAAAAAGATAATTATGTAGCAGAACCAATCGTTTGTGAAGAACGTAAAGACGAAGGTATTAGACTTTTCAAAGATAATTGTGTGGGTACATTAAGAACCATTGATGCTTGTGGAGATAAGAGGGTGCTTGAACCTACTAAGATTAAATGGAGAATTCGAAAACTCGTTCCTGTGGAATGTTGGAAATTAATGGCGTTTACAAGAGCAGATCATGACCGAGCTGCTAAATTTGTCAGCAATTCCGCACTTTATAAGCAGGCGGGCAATAGCATCATCGTAAATGTATTGGTTTCTCTGATGTCTTCACTTTTTATTGAAGACGGCCACAAAGCAGAAGTATGGACTAAATATATACTAAATTATAATGACTAAATTTGTGCAACATTGCTAATTTACAATACAGAATGATTATGATATAATAATATAAAAGGAGTTGATATTATGGCAGAAGAAACAAACATTAAAGAAGTCGTAGAAGAGATTAAAAATGCCAACGAAGATGAATTAAAAAAAGTTATTGAAGGCTGGTTTGAATCTACGAGAACAGCAGGTATGAAAATCGGTGCTCAATTCATTTCTGCGGCAATCTTCGGTGTAATTAAGAAACACACCAAGAAGGCAGGTAAGGTGTCACTGAATGATTACCGAAGAATGACAGATGAGATTACCAAAATTATTTCTGTACAGCTTACAAAACAAAATGATTCAGAAGAAAATATAACGGAGGAGAATGAAAATGACGGAACAACAGAACCAAATGATAACACCAATTCTTAATACTATTGTTAGCGAAGACATTCGAGAATTTGCAGAAACATTAGTTGAAGGGTTACCAGATTACATATGGCATGTAGGAGCATCGAGTACGGGCAAGTATCATCCAGCTTATAGCTTAGGAGAGGGTGGTCTTATGAGACATCAAATTGCCGTTGTAAGATTTCTCAATTATTTCTTTGAACTTGAGCAATACAATACCAAATTTACTAGCAGAGAAATGGATTTGATGCGAGTTGCGGGTTTGGTGCACGACGGACGTAAGTCTGGAGAACAAGTTGACTATGAGAAAAATAAATTTACAAAATTTGACCATCCACTTCAAATGGCAAATATAATTCGTAGTTATGATGGTCAGTATCTCAATCACGATGAACTTGAATTTATAGCACATTGCATTGAGTCACATATGGGCCAATGGTCCACAGAGAAAAAGAGCAGCACAGTACTTCCAAAGCCAATGGATGAATACCAACATTTTGTACACTTGGCAGACTACTTAGCTTCTCGAAAAGACCTGACTATGGCATTCGATGCATCTGCACAACCTAAAGTGGAACTTCCGAATGTAAATGAATATATTCTTGATTTCGGCAGACATAAGGGCAAAAAAATAGTAGATGTATTTAAATACCATAGAGACTATTTGGAATGGTGTAAAGAAAATTTTCGAAGAGAGCCTCTTATGAGTCTCATTAAGTTACTTGAAGAACAGGAAAATAACCAGGAGGACGATGAGATATGATCACAATCGGATGGACAGGTGCTTATACTAGCAATCTACCAACAACCCCATTTTCAGAACCGAGAAAGCAAGCACTTATTGAATGTATTAAACATCGACATTACAATTTTACACACTTCTCTCATGAATATATGGATTATTGTGCTCCAGTGTATGAAGACCATAAGATATGCATCTTAACCAAGGCAGAGTTCGATGAGGTGATGGATTTAGCGTATTCTGAGATGCGTATGGGTCAAAGACTAATGCCGTCGGATGCGATTAAGAGACCAGCTATTGATGGAGTGTTATATGAAAAGAAAGATTATGAACCCAAGGAGAGTGAAATCAATGGATGAAGAAGTAAGAGTTTTTGGAGTTTGTGCAGAATGCAATTCCACAATTACAAATGATATAGAAGAGTATTATTGTGATGAAGACGGAAATTTCTTCGATAGTGCAGAATGTGCTATGGCTTACTATGGCATACATTTATTGGAGGTGTAAGGATGATTGTTAACAATGTACAAGTTTATGGATTAAAAGAGTCTATCAAAAGGGCCAAATATCCCAAATCAGTAAATATTGAAACATTGAATGATGAACTTACTTCTGGTATTAAAAATCTTGGTAATGCACCCAGAGGTTCAGGTCATGACAATTTCCTTAAAGGTATTATTGTACAATTTGATGTAACTTTTACCAATAAAGTATGGCCCGAAGCAGAGAGATACCATTGGTTTGATTTTGTATCGAGTCAGTCCACAATGCATAAAATTACTGAATTTAATCTCGATGAATCATATATTGGATATGTTGATCCAAGGATTATTTCAATTATGAAGGAAAAGGTTGAAGCATATAAAAAATTACAGTCATATTATAAAGAAGAAAAAGATAATATGAGTGAGTCTGAAGCACAAAGAGTTAAAGCCGAATTAGATGGAAAGTATCTTGAAGTTCTTTACAATAATCCAGCTGGATTTAAACTAACTGCTGGAATGACTACGAATTATCAGCAGCTTAAGACAATTTATCATCAAAGAAAAACACACCGTCTTCCTGAGTGGAGAGAATTTTGTGCTTGGATTGAAACATTGCCGATGTTTAAAGAATTGTGTTTGGGTGGTGATGGTAATGGTTAAGGTCAAAGAAGATTTAACTGGAAGAACATTTGGAAGATTAATAGTTCTTGAACAGGCAGAAGATTATATAGATCCTACTAGAAGACATTATGCACGTTGGGTATGTCAATGTCGCTGTAAAAACCAAACCATTATAACAGTTAGAGAGAGTGACCTCAAAAATAATAAAACAAAATCTTGCGGATGTTGGAATATTGAACATACTATATTACAAAACAAAATCTTAAAAAAGAAATATAATCAATATAATTTATCAGGAGAGTATGGAATTGGTTACTGCTCTAATACTAATACTCCATTTTATTTTGATTTGGAAGATTATGAATTGATTAAAGACTATTGTTGGTATGAAGATATTAGCAAAAGTGGTTATCATAGCGTGCGTGCTCGTGATATAGATACTGGCAAAGATATAAAATTACATTGGATAATTGTTGGCAAAAGGTTCGATCATATAGATTTAAATCCATTAAATAATAGGCGAAATAATCTCAGACCTGCAACATATCGAGAAAACTCACAAAATGGGCCATTACGGAAAAACAATACGAGTGGGGTCACAGGAGTTTCTTGGGATATAAACAAAAATAAGTGGTGTGTACATATTCAAATTGATGGCAAAAAAACTTATTTGGGGAGTTTTATTGATAAAGACGATGCTATAAAAACGAGGCTTCGAGCAGAGCAAAAATATTATGGTCAATTTGCCTCACAAAAACACTTATTTGAACAATATGGGATTGAGGTGAATAATAATGACTAAAAAACACGTTTTATTTTTATTTGTTGGCAGAACTGGCTCAGGAAAAAGCGTGCTAATAAATAAACTTTGTGAATTAACTAACGCAAGACAATTAATATCATATACAACTCGCCCTCGTCGCAATGAGGATGATAATGACCATATTTTTGTTTCCGTAGACGAATATCTAAAAGCAAAAGAAAATGGTGAAATCGTAGCAGAAACTGAAATTGCAGGCAACTATTACTATGCTACAAAGGAACAGTTATATGAAGCAGATTTTTATACAATTGATCCTCAAGGTCAAGAGATGTTATTATCTATGAATTTGCCGAATATCAAATTTGTTACAATCTATATATCCTGCCCAGATAAGATACGAGAGCAAAGAGCAGTACAAAAACGAGGTGACGATAGAAATGTTTATCGTGCTAGAAATTTATCCGAGCGTAGTCAATTCAGGCAATTTATCGCAGATGAAAAATGGGATTATAGCATTAAAAATATTTCGTTTGCGAATAGTTGTTCAGTGCTTAAGTGGATATGTAACGTAGAAGGCTTATTTATGAATAAGGAGGACACAACAGAATGATTATTTGTTTAGATATAGATAATGTATTAAATGACTTAACAGAAAAAACTATTACTCTCTATAATGCCCTTGCTAATAAAAATATTCAAATGTCTGACATTACCACATATAATTTTTACGATTGTTTGCCTAAAGAAGATGCAGATGGTATTATAGCTCTATTTAAAAACAAGAAGTTGTGGGACTCTCTTAAGCCACTGCCTTATTCTCAAGAAGCTTTGAAGAAATTAATCAAACAAGGGCATAGAATATTTTTAGCCACCGCTACTGACCCAATTAATTTTGAGTGGAAGTGTGATTGGTTGAGCAGATACTTCAGTTTTATTCCAACAGATAATATCATTCGTATTATGGATAAAAGTCTGCTCAGAGTAGATGTTATGGTAGATGACCATCTAAGTAATCTCACTAGTAATGTGTGTGAAAGAGTATGTTTGGATTATTCTTGGAATCAAAGCACAAGCAAAGATTATGCTTATGACATCAGAAGGGCTTACAACTGGCATGATGTTATAGATATTATTAAAGACATAGAAAGGAAGATGAAAGAATGGGAAAAGTAATTTTGTATGAACACGGATGTCCTCGTTGCAAGGTACTTAAAGCAAAACTCGATCAAAAAGGTATCAAGTACGAGAATATCAGTGATGTTGAAGTGATGAAAGCTAAAGGGTTTGCCGAGGCACCCAAACTTGAGGTTGGAGAAAAAATTATGGATTTTAAAGAAGCAGTTGAATGGATAAAGGAGCAGTAAGAAATGGAAATAAATATCAAATTAAATAGAAATTTTACCACAGCATATAACCGATTACTTAATGAATACGGAACTGAAATGGCTGCTATTAATGGGTTTTCGGATGAACAGTTGAGCTATACTGATTTTATTGATAATTTCGTATGCTCTGACACTGTAGCAGATGCATCAATAGATGGCAATGCAAATGTAGGACAGAAAGATATTGTTACACTTATTAATGAAATGCCAAAACCGCATCAAAAATTATTGGCATTCAATAAAATTTATCAAGAATTAAATGAGAAGTATGGATTTAAGACCGCAAATGATTGGTTAAAGGCTGAGTGGGATGGTCATTTATATATGCACGATGCTAATACAACAAGTTTTGTACATTATTGTTTTGCTTATGATTTAAAAGACCTTGCTGAAAAGGGATTGTATTTCATAGATAACTTTAATGCAGAGCCACCAAAACATCTTGAAACATTTGTAGACTTTGTTAAAGAGTTTGTTAGCTGGGCTTGTAACAGATCTTCTGGAGCTGTAGGGTTACCGAATCTCATTCCTTATATGTATTATTTTTGGAAAAAGGATTGTGAAGAGCATATCTACACAGATGATGACAAGGCTGCAAGACAACAGATTCAGCGTTTAATTTATGCTCTCAATCAACCTTTCTTACGTGGGGGCATTCAGTCAGCTTTTACAAATACTTCAGTATTTGACCATCCATATCTTGAAGCATTATTTGGCGGTTCCGAATTTCCTGATGGAACTTTTATGATTGATGAAATTGAAGGCATTATGGAATTTCAGAAAATTTATATGGAAGAAATGAGTCGTATTCGTTCTAAGAATATGATGACATTCCCTATAAGTTCAATTTCTCTTCTTAAGCAAGATGGTAAATTTGTTGACGAAGAATTTGCTCGTTGGGCATGTAAACATAATATGAAATGGAATGATTCTAACTTATTTATTGACAGCTCGGTTACATCTCTTTCTAATTGTTGTAGACTCAAGAGCAATATAGAAGATTTAGGATATTTTAACAGCATTGGTGGAACAGCTCTTAAAGTTGGTTCCGTAAAAGTAAACACTATTAACCTTGCCAGACTTGCACTGGAGAACAAAACAGAAGAACAGTACTTATCTGCACTTAAAGATATGGTAATTTTAGATCTTCAAGCACTTGATATTGTGCGTAACATTATTCGTCGTAATGTTGAAAAGGGATTACTTAAAAATTTCACTCTTGGCTTGGTAGACTTTGAACATTTATATAATACAATTGGATTTATTGGTATCTATGAAACAATGAAAACTTTTGGATACACCAAGAAAGATGAACTTGGAAATACATTTTATACTCCAGAAGCAGAAGAATTTGGTCGTAAGATTTTTGATGTAATTCATACTACAAAAGCAGAGTTTGCTGCCGACAAAGATTATCAAGTAAACTGTGAACAAATTCCAGGTGAATCTGCAGCGGCTAAATTAATGAAAAAAGATAAATTCTTTTATCCAAGAAAAACAGTTACCGACTTGCCACTTTATGGCAATCAGTTTATGCCACTTGGCATTACGACAACATTACAAGAACGAATTAGAGTTGCTGCATTATTTGATGGTTTTTGCAATGGCGGCAGTATTCTACATTGTAATATTCAAGCACCATTTGCTACATTTGAACAAGCTTGGGATATGATGAATTATATTAGTGACCAAGGTGTTACATATTTTGCTTTTAACACAAAAATCCAGGCTTGCAAAAATAATCATGCATTCTTCGGAACAGTATGCCCTGAATGTGGTGAGCCTGTACACACAGAATATACTCGTATCGTTGGCTTCTATGTACCTGTCAACACATATTCAAAAGAAAGAAAATCTGAATACAAAATGCGTGAATGGGAGAATATCAATGATAATTAAAGGTTTAGTTGATGAAGATTTTGTAAATTATAAAAAACCATCTATGTTTATCGCATTTCCTTCTTGCACTTTTAAGTGTGAGAGGGAGTGCGGTCAAAAGATATGTCAAAACAGTACACTCGCACAGGCACCAAATATGGAAATATCAACAAGAACATTAGTTGAAAGGTATATGAATAATCCAATTACTTCAGCAATTGTTTGTGGTGGGCTTGAGCCTTTTGATTCTTGGGATAACTTGCAAGAACTTGTCTACAGATTAAGATTAAAGACTGATGACGATATTGTTATTTATACTGGATATGAATATAAGGAAATCAATTATGCAGTGGATTGGTTAACTCAATTTCCCAACATTATCATTAAATTTGGAAGATACAAGTATGGAGATGTACCACACTATGACCCAATATTAGGTGTACAGCTTGCATCAAACAATCAATATGCAGAAAGGATATCATAATGGCTAAATATAAAATTGTATTAAACAACGATCTAGCCCTTGTTGCCGAAGTGAATAGACAACTCCAGGAAACAAAAGGGTATTGTCCATGTGCTTTAATATGGGACGAAAGTACAAAATGTGTTTGCAAAACATTTAAAGAATCTTACACTAAAGGTGAAGAAATAGAGTGTAATTGTGGCAAATACAGAATTATAAAAATCGAAGACTAAACAAAAGAAAGGATGAATTAATTATGACACCTAAGAAAGAATTTACAATTGAAGAACTTAAAAAGATGTACGAAGATGCACTCAAAGAGAGTAACACTCTTGGCGAAATGCTCAAACAGAAAGAAAAAGATGAAGAAGATCGTAAGAAAGCTCAGCTTGCTCTTGAAAAAGATAATCGTAAAAAAGAAGTTGATGAGGCTTTTGAAAAGTACAACAATCTGCGAAAAGCATATATTAAAGATTATGGTGCATATACCACAACAATTTCCACCGATGATTATAATTGGTTTCCAAGCAGCTTCTGGCGTAGTTTCTTTTAATTATGAAGATAACTGCAAATGAGAAAATAGCAGTGACTTACATTTTTGAGGGTGTTAAGGAATATATTATCACTCGTAACACCTACAATGGTAAGTTTGTGCTATATAAAATAGTGAATGGTGATTATCAGAAATTGAAGACTGCTGATACACCAGTAGAATTTGATAAGATTGTTGAAAAAGATAGGAGTAAATAAAATGGCAAGATTTTTCGAAGTAGTCAAAGATGAATTTAGAAAGAATGAAGGAGAGATTAAACTGCCGACAAGAGCCAGCGAACATAGTGCTGGGTACGACTTTTATAGTCCAATTGATATTATAATTCCACCACACGACAAAGTGATGATATGGACGGACGTAAAAGCAGGTATGTATTATGACAATGCATTATTACTTATGCCGAGATCTAGTATGGGAAAGCAACCAGTTATGTTAAGCAATACTTTAGGATTAATTGATTCAGATTATTTCTCAAATGAAGACAATGACGGCAATATAGGATTCAGACTTCTTAATCTCGGAGATACACCGTATGAAATTAAAGCAGGAGATAGAATTGGACAAGGTGTATTTATTAAATATGGTACCACAAAAGATGATAATGTAACTACCAAACGCGAAGGTGGTTTTGGCAGCTCAGGTAAATAAACACACAACAAAATGATTAATTTAGGAGGATAAAACAATGAAGTCAATTAAACGAGCGCCCCTTTGGGGGGCAATAGGAAACACATTAATAATATTGTTCATAACAATAACAGTTGTATTTGCAACTAATGTAACAACAATTCAAAAAACTGAAATGCCTGTCCCGATAAAGACAGAAGAAAATCAATCGACTCAAGAAGAGTTTATTATTCAGCCAATAGAGCCTACTCCCACGTATGTATATAATATTACTCCAGAAGAAAGGGAGACATTGGCGAGATTAATATTCTTGGAAAGCAACACAGAAAGTCTAGAATGTCAAAAAGCGATAACTTCAGTTGTAATTAACAGAATGCATAGTGGATATTGGGGAAACACAATCAATAGTGTTGTATATGCCAAGAATCAATTTACTCCAGCATCAAAAATCCCTTATGTTACCCCAACGGCTACAAACTATGAAGCAGTAGATTATGTACTTGCAAACGGAGTTACACTCCCTTCGTATTGTTTATATTTTAGGGCAGGATATCATTTTTCATGGAAAGGATATGTGCCATACACATCAATAGGAAACACATACTTTGGATATATGGCAAAAGACAAAAAATAAAACAATTAAATATAGAGACGGTAGTAATATCGTCTCTTTTATTTATAGGAGGTATTTATGAAACTACACATTTACTATGTACGATCTGAAGAAGAAGCTAAACAAATACGAGAACAATACAAAATGATTGGAGAAAAGGTATATGTCATTATTAGCGGAAAAGAAAATTTAAAAGAAAATTTAAAAGATTTCCTAAGGAGTAAATAAATTGGCCTTTTATTTTTTACCAACAATGTTATAATAAAACTAATAACAATGTGATGAGGTGTATAAAGATGCTAAGAAATAGAATTCAAATTGTAGTAGCATATTGTAGATTATCAAGAGAAGACGGAGATAATGAAAGTGTCAGCATAGCCAATCAGAAAAAAATCATCGAAGCATTTGCTAAAGAACATAACATGATTATCAGTGATTTTTATATAGACGATGGTGTTAGTGGCTACATAATGGACAGACCAGACTTTAATAGATTAAAAATGGACTTAAACACAGGCAAGGTAGATGTGGTAATTGTAAAAGACCTCTCAAGGTTGGGTCGG
>JAEIGA010020709.1_pt1 | contig 10025 bp, 7 predicted proteins | sample 9270691 | NCBI WGS metagenome assembly JAEIGA01 (sample SAMN17057246, study PRJNA624740) | gut metagenome | biome: biome; isolation source: fecal sample | host: Bos grunniens | place: China: Xizang | collected 2019
GGCATTTTCTTCATTTTCGGCGGGAAGCAGGTATTGTCCGCATACAAGGAGTTGTTATCATGGGTGATGCCAAACTCGTTGTATGTCTTGATAAGGGCTTCATCCAACATCTGCTCTTCCTCGTTGGTCATGTCAGGAATCAACAAGCTGAAGAAGATCATTAGCTGCTGGATCTTTCTGGCCAGCATGGAGTCCATGTCATTGTAGTCCACCTCATCGATCAGTTCCATTTCCGGGCTGATGGTATGACGGATCTCCATGACATTGATACAGTGGGGCGATCCAGGAGCGATTTTGATGAACTCGCCGCCGATCTTACTGCAGGCTCGCTTGAATTCATGGCCCTTGATGGGAGCAATGATATAGCACTGGATGCCGCGCATTCGCATACGCAGGGCCAGAAGCTGCAGGGTGAATGTCTTACCGGCACCGGAGGTACCACACATGGTCAGATTCGCATTTTTGTTGATCTTCGTATTAAACAGGTCAACGATACAAAGGGAGTTGTTGTGCCGATTGACACCCAGCAGAACACCGGAATCATCCGACATCTCAAAGCTGGTGAACATATAGGTAGAGGCTGCACCGCTGGTCAAAACATTACGCTGGGATTTTTTCAGCAGTTTGGGGCTGATTTGAAGAAACGGCATGACTGATTTCAGTGCCTCCTCCTGTTGGAAGCGGCATTCACTGAGGTACATGTCCATGGATTTCAGCATATCCACCATCTGCTGTTTGCGCCACTGTAATTCTTCGTAGGTTCTGGCAGAGATGGTAACGAAGACAGACATATAGAAGAGATCCTCATTATGGTTTGCGATGCCGTTTTTGATGTAATAGCCAGCCTGGATGGAGTTGGTCAGTTCCTCATAGTCCGTACTGGTATCCTGAAGGCTTTTCAGCTTCGTCCTGTTCAGCCGGATCCGCTGGGCTACCTTATCGATGGTTTTGCTGCGGTTCTCCCTGGACAAGTGGACATCAATATCCACACCTTCACCGGCATTGATGAGACTAGACATCCAGCCGCCCCGAACCGTATTGGGATAGCCGTTGGCCTTAATATACAGGATACAGAAGTACCTGCCATCCATAATGAAATAATTGTTGTGGGTCAGATCCAGACCTCTCGGGGCAATGAAATTCGCCATTCGGATATGCGGAATGGGATCCACGCCAATCACTTTGCCCTTGGCTGCCATAGCATCCACGATGACACGGTTGACGCGGCTGGCAAATGGTTCGTCCACACAAGAACGCCGGTTGAAGAACATATAGAGGATTTCTGCAGTCGCTTCATCGGGGTTCTTGTGCTTCACAATGCTATTTCCGCACTGTAAGAAATAGGCCCTGGCATTCTGTTCTGCAGTCATCAGCATGCCATAGATCTTGGAATAATCGTCAGACTCATTTCTGCCGATTGCCTCATACTGATAAATCAAAAAGAAGCGCCGGGTAAGCGCTTCCCTCGATCCTACGTCTTTGATCAGACGGATGTAGTCTTCACTTAGGGATTTGCACTGCTCGTTGTCCTCAGATTCCAGTTCTTTTCGGATCATGGCTACATGCTTATCTGAATCCGCTTTTCTGGTAATTGATTTGAACTGCAGCTTCATGGGCGAGATCTTCAGCCAGCTGGCAAAGGACGAAAGGATATTGTACTGCTCCTCAGACGAACGAAGCATGAAGTTAATAGGTTCGATCTCCAGGATCTTGATATACCGACCATCTGTGGTTTCCACAATTCCATTTCGGATCTCTTTGACTGGGAGAAAAGGCTGTACGAACTCAAGCTTTTCTTCTCTTTTTCTTTTTACTTTTGCGCCCCGGCTTTTTGAGTTGCTTCGGGTCATACTTATATCCGATCCTCCTGAAATGTAATTTCCGCCGATTCGCCCAGAAGGCGATAATATGTCCCAGATACTGAAGGAGCGAATCTCCGTCAATTCCCATAACAGCCACCACCGCCAGCGGAAGCAGGGTGACTGTCATCACGACAATGCGAATCGTTGTAGACATGGGGATCCACATCAGCTCAGGGTACCCTACAAGAATTACCAGAAAGACTGCTTCGACGGCATTGCGTGTCTCCACCATGCCGCCAAAGAGTTTACCGGAATCCGTATAGTTGGATGGGATCGCATAGACGTTACTGTATTCCTTTTCTTCCATACAGTACGTTTATTCTTCCTCATCCGGATCAACGGAGATATAGAGCACATTATTTGCAGGAATGAACTTCTGAGGCATATCTTCCGTACCCAGCATGAAGACCCCATCCGGCAGTGCATCCTGGAATCTGCTGATCAGCCGAAGGGTAGGCTCCTCTTCGCTGTATTCGGCAACGTCCAGAAATTGTCCGTTGATAAAATGGATGCGATAGTAAGTTACAAACATTTAATTCCGTCCTTTTCCTATTGATTTTTTGTCCCTGGCGAGCTTATCTGCAGATCAGTTCACCTGTTGCAACAAACAGAATATTGCTTTTGGGTATGTAGTAATACCCCATGATCTCATCGCCAATGATGAGAGTATCCTCCGGTTTTGCAGAAACGAATTTCCGGACAAGCTTCTTTTCAGATGGGATATCTTTGCTTTCACCGATCTTAATATGATCACCGTTCACAAGATTTACGAAATACTCCTGGATCCGCATATTTCTTACCTTCCAATTCGATAAATATAAGCCGTTGTTTTAAACCGTCCTAACCGCAGGGCATGATTATGATCCGGAACGAAGATATCCACACGGGAAATATCGTTCTCGATTCCAGTTCCACCCCGGTCTTCAACGGTATACATGACACCGTTGATCATGATCTGGGTACCAAAGGGATAGTGACTGGACATTGCCACCATACCTTCTGCCACCCGCTTACCGCTGGCAGTAATACCCTGGGCATTGGGGCCGCAGCAACGTGTGCAGGCACAGTAGTGTGTTACATCCACCTGCAGAGAGTATAGCGGTTCTCCATAGGCATCGGTGCCAACATCCTGGCTGAAATCCACATTATTAGGTCTTCTCAAAACCAGTTCTGCGTCATACCTCGGTGTGCTCACATGCACACCGGCACCAGACTCACAATGAACCCATTGTCTGGCTCCACTGTCTGTATAGCCCACAAAAATCAGCACATGGCTTGTAGTTCCCTGGGCATTCATTAGGAATCCCAAATCACCGGGAAGCAAATCTGCTTCACTGATTGGAGAAGAGTTGGTATACTGTCCCCAGGAACCTGCCTGGATGCTGACACCAAGGGCGGTTTTATAGACCCAGTCTGCAAAACCAGAGCAATCCAATCCATAGGGGCGAATGGTTCCAGTACTGGAGGAACCTGCTGAGGTAACCAGCTTGGGTGTGTTCCATTCATCGTTCCAGCCTGCCGCACTTTTTCCTCCCCAGAAATAAGGGACCTTCCCCACCAGTGATAGTGCAGTGGTTAGGATGTGCTTTCTGGTATCGTTACAGGTTTGCTGATTAACGAGGCCTATCAGTTCTGAATCCGTCAGCGGAACAGATGTTCCGGTACCAAGAGAACCGTACAAGGTCATTTTCAAGGCATTCGCCATATTTTGAATTGCCTCACCATATGTAATTTTGAATGTGGGATATTCCGCTGACATATCGATATCAAACGCATCTGCTATCACGGAATTATCAAAGGGATGGATCGTACATTCCACATATTTGATAATTTCTATGGTTGGTTCCAATGTTTCTGTCCCATTTTCTTCGTAATAGGTTGCCTGCCGGACACCGGAAATTGCACCGTTTGCGTAAATAGGGACTGTGATTGTAATTGCCTTATACGCAGTCTGGGTAACGGGTTCTTCCGACGTAAAAGTCTCATCCGGAAGATAATAGGTTCTCTGTTCTGTCGTGTAGGTATATTTTGCAACACCGTTAACGACACCCGCCGGGATAATCCTGGTAACCACGGTGACTGTCACCGGCTTGTATGTAGAATAAGAGACTGGGATGAGATTCTCTTTCTCTTTTTCCTCATAGGTCACCGGAAACATCAGATCGCCTACATCCAGAAGCTTATCCACCATGTCATCTACACTGGTTCCCTTTTGCTGTAACGATGCAGAATAGGCTGCCAGGATATAGCACACATCATACCCAGCGGTACTGTGTGCATGATTGATCAGAGCATCCATGGACAAATCGTAATCATAGCCACCATCAGCAATGATCTGCTCAACCCTGGCAAGAGACTGGTCGTATCCCATTGCCACCGCATCTGCAACGATCTGGGCCATTTCTGTATAGGAACTTTCCAAGGTAGCATTTGGATCAGGCATCGTTCCGTTTAATCCGAAAACGCTTTCCGTAACAATACTTGGAAGGGAAACAACCAGTACAATGATCACTGTAAAGAACAGACAGATACAGATGAGTATCTTATACAGCGTGTGACGCATTGCCCATGCAGCAGATATCGCTGCACCCCAGGGACCACCAGCGGCTGTTCCTGCTGCCACGTTAGCAACCGCACTGCTACCCTCCAATCCTGCATGGACTGACGCAGCGGCAGTATTGACTGCCAGTTCTGTACCTTTGGCAGCTGCCTGCTCATTAAACAATCTGGCTGCTTCAGCAGCTTTTGATGCAGCCTGGCCTGGATTATCCTGGCCATCGCCAAACTGTTCCTTGGTAGGCTCCGCCATAGTAACCACCTCCTTATGCTTGCGAAATGAGAAAAGGCCATGAATGTGACGCGCACGCTCATGGCCTTTTCAGGATTACTTTTTTCTTCTTGGGGGCTTTCGTTCAATATCTCCACGCTTCTTAGGTTCGGAGAACTTTGCAGGAGTCTGCTTATAACGGACCGTTTCAATGGTTACAGTCTTCAGCTTGTCATTTTCATAGACCGCCTGACCGTTTTCAAATACCGGTTTCCGTTCCACTGCAGCTTCACCCCGGATTGCATACCATTGACTGCCTCTGGAATCTTCAAAGACCTTATAATCTCCACGAGGCGCAGCATACCGGGCAGTATCATAGAAGGCCGTTCCGGAACCGTCTGCATGACGCACTTCGAAATGACCATCCTGCCTGCCGGAACTGTCCACCTTGGAAACAGGTGTATCGTAACCAGGCATGAAGCTCTGGAATGCCGCGTGATTATACTGACCAGAATCCGCACCAGATTCAAACTGCGGGGCTTCTGTCTTCTGCTGCATGGTGTACCACTGCACACCATTGGCTGCTTCCATAGTAGAATGAGGAGCATCCGGCTCCTGATAGAAGGCACTATTGTACCACAAGGTGTTGCCACCATCCGGAGTACTGGCCTCGATCACACCTTCGCCAACAGTACGGAGCATGGTTCCCTCCTGTGCGCTGGGGAAAGTAGCCGCAACCAGCGGTGCCTCGGAATAGACAGGACCAGGAGTTGCCCCATACTGATTTTGCTCCGAATAAGAATTACCCGGGCCGGCCTGATAATCGCCAGCACCAAAACCAGTCTGGTGGAATCCGGATTCATGCTGCATTTCCCGAGGTGCACCAGGACGGGCTCCTGTAAATTGCGGCATTTCGGATACCTGATCAGCAGATATATGGTCGGCTCCGGTACTGCCGGACAATGGCATATCCATATGACCCGCAAGGAATCGTTCCTCGGAAGGCATCTGCTGAACAGACGCTGCTCCACCAACAAATGTAGGAACAAAAGCAGGCATATCTCCGTTCTCGTCCCCATACTGCATGGACTCTGGAAGAACCGTACTGGGCTTACCATCAAATGCAGGCATTCCAAGAGGCATATCTTTTCCATACTGATTATCCATATTGGGTACAGATACAGGCTCGACGCCACTAACAAATCCAGGATTCTCGAATCCTTCCTGCTGATAGTTCTCGGTGAAACTTGCAGCAATACCGGATTCTCCGCCTTGGAATACGGGCATAGAACCAGGCGCATCCTCAGACTGATTCTCAGAAAAACCTGCTGGCATAGGATCAGGATTGGAAATAAACCCTGCACCAAAGGGTACATCCTGCTGAAGGTCTTCGGATCCAATGGTTGCAGCATCGCTCTGATTCAGAACAGGCATGGACATGGGGGCATTTGCACCATCCTCCGTAACGGCCTGACCAGGAATCTCTGCACCACCGACAAAGCCAGCACCAAAGGGCTGCACTTCTCCGGAAGATTCTGTAAGTGTCTCGCCAGGAACAGAATCCTGGGAAAGGAAAGGCACACCTTGCTGCATCTCCTGCGTGCCGTCGAGTGTCATACTACCCGGCATCTCTCCATCTGTACCCTGTACAAACTGAGAGCCAAAGGCAGGCGTTTCTCCACCAGGCATCGCCACTTCCTCGGAAGAAGTTTCCGGCATTCCGGTTCCGGGATAAGACCCCATCCCCTGCTGAATGGCTTCCACTTCTGCACCAATAGACGAAGCGACAGCCTGATCATCCATCGTAGAAGCAGATTCCTGAACAGCATCAGACGTCATACCACCAAAGGTAGGTGCATCATAGAAGGCACCTCTGCCCTCTCCGCTTGCCATCTGATACCACTGACTGCCATCCGATGCAGTGACCACACTGTGGGGCACTTCAGGCTTTTCAAACTGAGAAGCGCTGTACATGTCCACAGAAGCAGTTTTACCGTCAGGAGTTGTGGCCGTGGTACTGATATGACCGCCGGAGATCTGGGTACCCTTCAACTGGAAGCCCTGCATATGAGGCATGTAATTGCCAAGAGATCTGTCTGCGATCTCACCACCGATACTACCGGAAACGCCGGGTGCTCTGGAAGCAACGGAAGAAATAGAGTCACCATTCAGGGTAGTACCATTTCTGGCCGCGATACCGCCAAAGGCACGGCCCATAAAGCCTGCGCCACCACCAAAACCGATATTGGAACCACCTTCCACGACAGCATCACGAACATAGGAGTTGGGACTGAACTTGGAAGCAAAACCTGCAGCAAAACCGCTGGCTGCCGCTCCCGTACCAGTTGCAGTACTTCCGGTCTTTCCGCCAAATACGCTTCCGGCACTCTTAGCTCCGCCACCCATTCCAGAAACAACCCGCGCAGCCATCATCATTTCCATCGCCATACTGGATCCGGTTTGAGCAACATTTAAGCCCAGCGAAGACAGGTAACTGTCAAACCGCTGAGCACACCGCAAATATGCAAGAGCACAGAACATCCATAAGAAGATGCTTCCCTTTCCGGTCGTCAAAGCACCTCCATTTCCAATGAAGTGTCCCATGGAGGAAGCAAAGCCTCTCAGGAACCAGACATTCATGACAAGAAGGATCAACTGTGAGCCTACCATACGGCACCAGGATTTGAAGACATTGTTGGTCGTTTTGGACCCACCCATGGAGAACGCCAATGGAGAGGTATAGCAAAGAACACCCACAACGATATAGCGTTCCACTGTCTCCAGAAGGAGTTTGAAATAGTTCCAGCCCAAAGCAATCAACAATATCAGAATCAGGATCAATCCAGCAACGGTGGAGGCGGCTATAATGGTGGTCAAGCCATTTGTTAGAACCTCTTCTACACCTGCAAAGGTAAAGTCCTCTCCTGTCATGGAGATATCAAGAAGTGAAGTATACGGGATTCTCGCTATTTCCAGACAAAACATAGCAATGTTCTTTGCATACCCGATCAGCAGACCGTAGATTGCACCCCGTATAACCAGGTGCCATGGATTCTCTGCTTCCGTGATTGGACCTCCAAAGGCCCGGAATATCTGCCACATGACGATCAGGTAAAGGATCGCCCAGGATGTATACTGGAGGGTGCTGTACGCTTTTGTGATGAATGGAAAGTATTCCTCCATCGCTGTCATGTCGGTTCCCAAAGCTTCCAGGAACAAACCAGAAACCGCATCCAGGATCATAGATGCGATACTTGCGATCCAATTGACGATACCCTCGAAAATCCAGTCTAAAATGGGTATCACCTCCTCGGTAAACTGGATTTTTACAACGGCTCAGTTAGCCATTGTAGTTACCGCCCTGGATCAGGGGCTGCAGGTAGGCCACGATAAAGCCAAGGGAATTCAGAATGATCCAGGTGATGACGATTCTCTTCAGCCAGCTGGTGGCCTCGTCAACGGCTCTCTGGTTCCGGGAGATCATGCGTACCAGCAAGGCAATCGCTGAAACAGTGACTGCCACGATGGTACTGATGGCAACGATCTGACCGTACACATCCTTGAGGATGGTGGAAAACCGCGCCCAAATGGTACCGGTACCAGCAGCAGTCGCCAACACAGGATGAACCGAAAGCATAGCTGCAGATGTCATGCCCACTGCAGACCAATAAGCATTATTCAGCCACTGCCGTCCCTTGGCAAGTTGATTTACCATGTTGTTTCCTCCTTTCTTGGATGATAGAACGACAAAAGGCACTGTTTCAGAGCTTTTATGCTCTCAAAACAGTGCCTTTGGGCCGCGTCCAACTTTGGACACTAATATCTTAACATGTTTTACCGGATTTGTCATTGGCAAATTATGTGCTATTTTTTCACACTTCATTTCCACTTTTTTACCGCACCCCCTCTTAGAAATCCGGGTTATTGATTTCTTCAAGCACATACACGATCTCCATCCATGTCTCCATCTCGCTGGAAGGAGCAGACCACAGAAACAGAGACAGGAGCATGGTCGCCTTTTTGCGCAGCTTATAATACCTTCTGTGGGTGATTCCCAGCTCGTTGAACAGGATCTCTACGCTTCCAGCAGGCGGTGCAATGTAGGTTTTGTAAATAATCTGATACATCTCTTCCCCGTTATCCGGGTTCTTCCGGAGCATAGAGATGGCTTCGTTTACCCGATCCAACATAAGCCGGGTCTTTGAAGCCGAGTAGAGCCTGCTCTCAAGTTTTCTGTTCTCCATACTCAGCTCCAGATCCACCTTATCCAGCAACGTGTCCAAGTTTTTCATTGGAACATTCAGCTCCTCTGCGATTGCATCCGGAATACATTCCACCATCCAAATGATGGTTCGATAATTCTCCAGAAGCATCTGGGTATTATGGTAAGTCCGGGCTGCAGTCTTTTTCTTCGCTTCCCGAATTTTCACATCGTCTATCTGTTTATCCCCAAGGTAACCACGATTGGTCAGAAAATTGATAAACGCAGCGGACTGTTCAGACAGGACCGCTTCCTTCTTGTCGAGATTGGACTTTTCCATAGACTTACTCATAGCTTAAATTAACTCCTTACGTAAAATTGTTGATAAACGGACTGAATATGATGCACGGACCTCTAATCTCGTTGCTTCTGTCGAAACTTGCAACTGCTCCTATTAACCAACCGGAGCAGTCATAATGACAATTCCTACTATATCTACAGTTCCTACCATGAGAAAAATACGCGCGTATATAGGTGTCTTCAGGTGCAACGCCATTTTTCGCACGCATTGCTTCTTCCTCATATCGCTTCACTACTGCCCTGCTGTTCCAGGCTATCATCCGGTTGATCCGCTCAGAATCTGTCCCAGATCCATAGCTTCTGTTAAAAGCATTTCGGATATCGTCCAGCAGGCTCAGGACGGCTTCCTCTTCAGGCGCATTGATTTCTTTGTCGTCATAATACTTCTGGTTGAAAATAAGGCATCCGTAGGATCCGGGGAGCCGGTGCAGGACAAATATATCCGTGTTCTTTTTGAAGAACCGCCACACCTTCGTCTTTTCCCATCCCCATCTCTTGCCCAGTTTCTCTAAGGTCTGAACAGAGCCATAGGTCCCAAACTGAACTGCCGGTGCCAAAAAAGAAAACGCATTGCCGTAATCTCTATAAACCGTGTGGCACCAGAGATCCAGCCATGCGTCTGCTTCATCAAATATTCTGTTGTTGTCTATGAGCCGCTGTGTGATCGACCGCGGCACACAAAAGAAGCCATAACCATCCGTGGCATATACCGTCCCACTCATGCAAGGAGCCCCACAGTGCTTGACCACCCAATCAGTGATCTCATATGTAAGCTGCTTTGTGCTGGGGTTAAGACTGAAGGTGATATAGCCAATTTCCTGCAGTTCCTGCATGA
>JAEIGA010020710.1_pt1 | contig 10024 bp, 9 predicted proteins | sample 9270691 | NCBI WGS metagenome assembly JAEIGA01 (sample SAMN17057246, study PRJNA624740) | gut metagenome | biome: biome; isolation source: fecal sample | host: Bos grunniens | place: China: Xizang | collected 2019
AAATCAATGAATTTTCAGTAGCATTTGTTAACGCATGATTTGCTTCAATCATTTCAACCATAAATGTTGATTGTCCACTCATAATATCATCACTTGCACCAATGCGTGTAAAGATCTTATCAAAAATTGGTAATACTGCTTTCTTTGCAGGTACGAAACATCCAATTTGAGCTAAAATTACAATACTTGCAATTTGTCTCATGAATGTTGATTTACCACCCATATTAGGTCCAGTAATAATACTAATATCTTCATTTTCATTCATTACTAATGAATTTGGAATATAACGATTTCCTTTTAGTAATTTTTCTAAAATTGGGTGTCTTCCATCAATGATTTCAATTTGATGTTTATTTGTAAATTTTGGTCTCTCATAACCATTTTCATTCGAAACCACTGCTAATGAATATAGACAGTCAATAATTGCACATGCATTCGCAATTTCATGTAATTTAGGTAAATATTTCTTAATTTCATCAATCAATTGATTATATAAATGAATTTCAAGACGAATTGCTTTTTCTTGTGCATGTAAGATTGCATCTTCTTTTTCTTTTAATTCTTGAGTTACATATCTCTCACAATTTGTTAATGTTTGTTTACGAATATATCCATATTCATCTTTTACTAAAGGAACATTTCCTTTAGAGACTTCAATATAATATCCAAATACTCTGTTATATCCTACTTTTAGATTCTTAATTTGAGTTTTTTCTCTTTCTTTTGCTTCAAATTCTAAAATCCAATCTTTTCCGCTATTACTTAATTTGCGATATTCATCTAATTCATAGTTATATCCATCAACAAAGATATTTCCATCTTTAATATGAATTGGTGGATTATCTAAAAACGCACCATTTAATTTTTGGTATAAGTCTTGACATGTATCATGTTTTGCTAGGTGTGCATAAGGTCTGCAATCTTTAATAATATCAAAAATCTTAGGTACTACTGATAAAGTTTGAGCTAATCTTAAACAATCTCTTGGATTTGCAGTAGAAATTGCTACTCTCGCACATAATCTTTCTAAGTCAAATACATTTGATAAGTATTCTTTTAATTCATCTTTAATAATGAAGTTGCAATTTAAGAAATCAATTGCATCTTCTCTTCTTTCAATTTCTTTAATATCAATTAATGGAGCTTCAATCCATCTTCTTAACATTCTACTTCCCATTGCACTTTCACAATGATCTAAGAAACTCCATAATGTTTGTGATTTTGAATTCACTCGGATAGGTTGTGTTAATTCTAGATTTTGACGTGTTGAAAAATCCATTTGCATTGTTTCTTCTTCGCAAACTAATTCCACACGACTTAAATGTGACATAACCATTTTTTGTGTTTCTTCTAAATAGTTAGTAAGAATACCAAATGCGGCTTGTACACCTGTATGATCAATATGAGATACTAAACGTGTATATACATCCTGACAATAAATATTATCATTTGTAGATAACGTAATTTGTAAATCTTCAATAACTTTTTTAAACTTATAATCAAATTTAGAAGATACTACTACTTCTCTAACATTTTTGCTTAAACATAAACGAGTTAAAGTTTGAACATTACGATCAGCATTTTGTGCATAACATTCACCAGTTGTAATTTCACAATATACAATTGATAAACCAAACTGTGTATCAACAATAGAAGCAATATAAGCACTTTGTTTTTCATCACCACTATCATCCATCCATGTTCCTGGTGTTACGATTTTAATACAACCACGTTGTACAATTTTCCCTGCACTTGCTTCTTCTAATTGTTCAATAATAGCAACTTTATATCCTTTTTGTGTTAAACGTTGAATATATCCATTGGCAGCATGATAAGGAATCCCACACATTGGAACTCTATCTTCTTGTCCTGCATTTCTACCTGTTAATACTAAATCTAGTTCTTGACTAGCGATTTTCGCATCATCAAAGAACATTTCATAGAAATCTCCTAATCTATAAAAAACGATACAATCTTGATAATTTTTCTTATGTTCTAAGTATTGCATCATCATCGGTGTATACTTTACTTCTTCTGCCATAATAACCACTTCCTAATCTTTTCTATTATACCAAATTATTGGCTAGAATGTGAAAAAATCCTTCATTTAAGAAGGATTTTCTAAATATAGATAATGTTCCTTGTAACCATCTTTATATATTATTGAATTTTAAAATTTGAATTCCTTATAAATTATAAAAAAAGTGATATCTTAAGATACCACTTCATTCACTTCAATAGATTCTTTTTTCTTTTTCAAGATATATTCTCTAACAATCGTAGAGATATTACCAATACGAATTAAATAACCATTTTTACTTTCAAGTAACATATAAGCACCATGTTCTTTTAAAGCATCATAATCAATTAATTCACGTTGAACAAATTTAATATTTAATTTATCTGGTGTTGATTGAACATCAATAATATTATCAATACCACCTAAATTTTTAATAATATCATCACAAATTTCTTCTTTATCAATAATTTGGAACATTCCTAAAGCATATTTCTTGAAATAAATCATTGTTAAGAAATAGAAGACAATAGCAATTACAACACCTACACCTAATAATGTATATACATTTTTTGCAACATAAGGATTTCTTAAATATTCCAATAAATCCAATCCACTACCTGGATTAGCAAGGATTAATAATTCTGAGAAATTATATCCAATTACAATATGGAACATTTGTAAGAATGCATATAATAGACCAACAATCACAATATAAACAAGATATAACATTGGTGATAAGATAAGCATAACTAATTCTGCAGGTAATGGATTACCGCATACAACTGATAAAACGAAAGCAATAAGGATAAATCCAAAATAACGTTTACGATCTTGTTTATCACTACATAATTTATAAATAGCAATATAGTAAGCAGGAATAATAAATAAGTTAATTACATAATAAGGAGTGATAAATGTTCCTGTAGTTAAAGAACTCATACCTTCTTGTCTTTGAGCAGTCCAAATTGCAACGTCACCTGAGAATTTTAATCCAACGTTGTTCATCCAACTTCCGCCCATATCACTAAACCAGAAAATTTGACGTGGAATATCAATCATTCCAGTAATAGCACTTAATCTTTCATACATTCCATACAATAATAAATTAATTGGGTTTGTAATATCATTAGCAATAACATTAAAGAATGCTGAAGTAGCTTGAAGTACAAGTGGCCAAACAAAGGCAATTAATACACCGCATAATACACTTGTGATAATTGTAAAAATACCAGCCATTGCATCATGGTCAATAAATGAAACAACACCAAAAATAGAATACTTTCTAGATCTTATATAACATAGATGAGTAATTCCATAAGCTAATAAATATCCTAAAATACCTAAATTATAAGGTAAACGAACAGATGAAATAACTCCAGAGATTTGACTGAAATCAATTGTAGTCATACCAAATAAAGAATGATAATAATAACTTGGTAATAATGGATTTAAATAAAATACCATTGAAATATGAATTAAAACATATGATAAAACACCAATAATTACAATAACAGAAGATTCATATTTATGAGATAATATATGTACGAATGTTAAGAAAGGAAAGAAGTATATGATACTTGCACCCATATATCTTAATAATTCTGCTATTTTTAAAAGAGTTGGTGCCTCAATTTGCCATAAGAAAGTAACATTTTGATTTAATACGACATTACCAATTCCTAATAAGAATGTTCCAATAAATAAAATCTTAATAGGAAATTGAAATAATTCTAATAATGAATGCCATTTTGACATACAATCACCTCTCATATATAATAACATTATTAAGTGTTCAGTTCAAACACTCAAAACACTTTTAAAGGAGTGAATTCATGGAAAATAATCTTCATCGTGTTAAAGAACCAAAGAAGTATGACTATAAATTAATATTAATTGTTGGCTTGCTACTTTGTTGTAGTTTGCTAGGAATCTATTCTTCATTAAAATTATTGCCAGCATTTCAATCTGGAGTTGTATTTACACAATTTAGATGGGTACTTATTAGTATTGCAGCTGTAGTTGTTATCTTATTTTTTGGGAATGATTCGTTATATGATTTTATACATATCGTGTACAACATTTTACTTGTCTTGTTAGGGATATTATTTATTGATAGAATTTTATTCTCATTAACTTCAATTCACTTACCTGGAGGCTTGATACGTGAAATAAACGGAGCTATCTCTTGGTATAACATTCCTGGTTTAGGAAGCTTTCAACCTTCTGAATTTATGAAAATTGTATTGATTATTCGTTCTGCATTAATCATAAATGATCATAATGAGAATAAAATTGAGAATAGTTATGAAGAAGATATCCAATTATTTATCAAACTTATCAAATTATGCTTACCACCATTAATTCTTATCTTACTACAACCAGATACTGGTATCGTAATTGTAATTGGAATTAGTATACTAATTATGACACTTTGTTCTGGAATTCGAAAAGAATGGTTTATGGTAATAGGAAGTGCTGCATTAGTAGTTGTTATATTATTCTTATATTTATATTTCTATCAACATGATTTTTTAAAAAGTATTTTTGATTATCGACTTGCTCGTTTTGATGGATGGTTCTTCCCTGAAGAAAATATTCTAGGTCATGGTCATCAACTTTATACAGCTTTATTAGCATTAGGTTCAGCTGGTGTTAATGGAGTTGGTCTTCAACCATCTACGATTCAATTATCTGAAGCAAATACTGACTTAATTTTTGTAGTATTTGGACAATCTTTTGGTTTAGTAGGTTCCTTAACTGTATTAACTTTATGTTTCTTATTAGATTATCGTATATATAAAAATATTGTACGATCAAATAATTTAACTGAGAAATATATGATGTGTGGTTTCTTAGGAATGATTCTTTACCAACAAATTCAAAATATGGGAATGGTTGTTGGTTTATTACCAATTACTGGTATTACTTTACCTTTCATGTCTTATGGAGGAAGTTCATTACTATCATACTTTATTGCTCTTGGATTTATTTTAAACTCATCTTCAAAAGCTAAAAAATTAAGCGACTATGTCTATGACTAGTCGCTCTTTTTTTAATATAAAATTCTAATTCTATCTAAATAATCAATATTTCTATATTCTGCTATTTTAAATGATTTATCACTTAATTGAACTTTAACTGAAGGATTTCCCTCTAAGTAGATATATTTATGATCATAACATAAAATAGCACCATTGAAATTATCACTTTTAAATTCAATTTGTCTTTCACTTTTCATAATATAAGGAACACCTAATGAACTATATTTTTTATGGTGAATACCTGTAATTTCTTGTAATTGAAGCAATTCTAATCCTTCTTCTATAACTGCACCACTTAAAGAACGATTGTATGCAGTAGATCCAGATTGTGTACTCAAACACATTCCTGTTCCTCTAAATGTCTCAAAATATTGTCCATCAATATCTACTTCTAATAATTGAGTGCGAATAACATTTTCAATTCTCATTTCATTAACGGCATAGTACTTTTGATTCATATATTCGATTTCTAAAAGTTTTTTACTTTTAATACTTGGTGTTTTTGTTAAGATATCATTAATACATAAATCAATCTCATCTGCAGTATAATCAGTAAAGAACCCTAAAGTTCCAGTATGAATTGCAAGAAAGCAACATTTATCTAAATCATTCATATATTTATGAATTGCATGTAAAAACGTTCCATCTCCTCCAACACAAATTACAAGTTCAGGATTAACTTTTGTTTCAACCCAACCATTTTTAATTAACTCTTCTTTTATCTTATTTTCTATCAATGAAGAGCATTCATCTTTTTTCGCAACTATACCGAATTTTTTCATTTTAATCTTCCTTTTATGATTACATTATTGTATCATAAATCCGAAGGTGATGAAATGATTAATAATATAGAAATCGAATATAAATTATTAGTTTCAAAAGAAAATTTTGAAAAATTATCAAATTTATATCCAAACAAACAATTTATTAAACAAACAAATACTTATTACGATACTCCAAACAATGATTTAAGAAATAAACACTGTGCAATGAGAATTCGTGAAAAAGACAGTAAATTTATGATTACTTTAAAAGTTCCTACAATTCGTGGTCATGAAGAATTTGAATGTTATGTTAATGAAAACACTGCAAATGCTATCAATCAATCAGAAGTTCGTAAAGTATTAAATGAATTAAACATTTCTCAAGATATTATTGTTCTTGGTGAATGTACAACATATCGTGCGATTGTTGAAACTGATAAAGCTGAATTATGCTTCGATATTAATGAATACAATCAAATTACTGATTATGAAATAGAATATGAACAAACTTGTGATCATGACGGAGTTACAGAATTTAATAAAATCCTTAGTCAAGTTGGTTTAGTCTATACTAAAAATTGTGCAAGTAAAATCAAAAGAACATTAGATTCAAAATGAAATATGTAGTTTCATATCTAATTATTATCAATTTTATTTCATTTATACTTGTCGCAATTGATAAAAGAAAAGCTATTAAGAATAAATATAGAATTTCTGAAAAGATATTCTTTATATTCTCTTTTATAGGTGGAAGTTTAGGTACACTCTTAGGAATGTTTCAATTTCATCATAAAACAAAAAAATTGAAATTCCTTATAGGAATTCCAATTCTATTATTATTCAATATTTTAGTTTTATACTTAATAAAAGAATGGAGTATTACTCCATTCTTTTTCTATTTTCCATTGCTTTAATTAATGTTCTCTCATCTGCATAATCAATATGTCCACCCATTGGTATACCATGAGCGATACGAGTTGCAGTGATGTTTTTCTTTTCTAATAATTTTGAAAGATATAAAGCAGTTGTTTCGCCTTCAACAGTAGGGTTTGTTGCGATAATTACTTCTGATACATTCTCATCACATCTTTCAATTAGTGATGGAATATTAATATCATCAGGCAAAATACCTTTAGATGGAGAAATTACTCCATTTAATACATGATATGTTCCTCTGTATTCTTGAGTTTTTTCCATAGCAACAACATCTTGTACTTGTTCAACTACACAAATCATTGATTTATCACGAGATTCATCTGCACAAATATCACATAAATCATTTTCTGCTAAGTTACCACAAATTTTACAAGGGTGAAGATTCTTTTTCGCATCTAAACATATTTGAACAAAATCATCAATTTCTTCTTGATTCCATTTTAGAAATTGAAATGCATATCTTTCTGCAGTTTTTTGTCCTACACCTGGTAACTTTCTAAAATTTTCTACTAATATTTCAAAAATAGAAGGATACATTAGAATACTCCAGGCATTTTCATGCCACCTGTTAATTTACCCATTTCTTTTTCGCGTTCTTTGTTAACTTTTTCATTTACTTTGTTAAGAGCAATAACAATCATATCTTGAATTAAATCTTTATCTTCAAATGAATCTGATTTAATTTCGATTGATAAAACTTTATTTTTTCCATTTACTTCTACACGAACTAAATCATTTTCTTCAACATATAGTCTTGATTCAAAATCTTTTTCTAATTTTGCTAAATCGCTTTGCATTTTTTGAGCTTGTTTTAATAGTGATTGTATATTCATATTTTTATTCCTCTATTTCTACATTTCCTTCTCCAAAGAAATCTTTAATCAATTGAACACTATCTTCTTCTACTTCAACATGTGCAGCTAATGGTAATGTTCCATTGTTTTTTCTTTCTTTGAATTCATTAATTAAAATTTTCATTTCTTCTTCAGTAATTGCAAATACTTTTTTCTTTCTTAATAATAAGACTTCCATAAAATCAATAAATGATCCTTGTTCATCTACTTCATTAATTTCATTAGCAATTGCTTGATTTTTTACTGATAGAATTATGTAATTTTTACTAGATGAGAAAATTGTTGTTTCTCTTAGTAAATTAGCATATCTAGCCCAAGTTGGATTTAAATAGTAATTTGATAATCTTTCATATTGAACTACATCCTCTTTTTTATATTGGATATTAGCACCAACTAATAAAGATAATACAAATTCTCTATCTAATCCTTTAACTTCTCTTTTTTCTAAAGGTTTCTTAACTTCTTTAGGTATTTCTTCTTGTTTGACTACTTTTTCTTCAACAATAGGTGTTGATGTTTCACGTGAAACATTAACTTCTGCTTCAATAGCCATCATATTTAATAAACACACTTCAAAATAAGTATTAACATTTGATGCAAAACGATATTTATCATATGTTTTCATCAATTCTTCAATCATTAATAATCTTTCTTTAGTATTTTTATTAATTTTTGCTAATCTTACTTCTTCGTCATTCATAATTGTTAACAATTTAGAATCTTTTGTATAATCATGAATAACACTTTCTTTAAGGATTTCAATTAAATCGTTAGTACATCTCTTAATATCAATTCCTCTTTCGACAAATTGATTTACTTTTTCCATACATTCAGTTGCTTTCTTATCAGAAATCAATTGAAGTAATTCAATTTTCTCTGAAACAGTCACAATTCCATAAATTGCATTTACTGCTTCAACACTGACATAATCTTGTGAATATGAAATTACTTGATCAACTATACTCCAAGCATCTCTCATACCACCATCTGCTAATTGACATACTAAACGAATAGCTTCTTCTTCATATTTAATATTTTCACTGTCTAAACCTGTTTTTACTCTTTCCATCATGTCATTGACACTAATTTTAGTAAAATCATATCTTTGACATCTAGAAATAATTGTTGGTAATACTTTATGTGGTTCAGTAGTTGCGAAAATGAAGATAACATGAGCTGGTGGTTCTTCAATAGTCTTAAGTAAAGCATTGAATGCACCAGTTGACATCATATGAACCTCATCTATGATATAAACTTTATATTTACCTTTTAATGGAGCATATTTAACTTTTTCAATTAAATTTCTTACTTCATCTACCCCATTATTACTAGCAGCATCTATTTCAATGATATCTGGATGACTTCCTGATACCATCGCTAAACAATTGTCACATTCATTACAAGGTTTATTTTCTTCATGTTCGCAATTGATCATTTTCGCAAAAATCTTTGCAATTGAAGTTTTTCCTGTACCTCTTGGTCCACAAAATAAGTATGCATGTGCAATTTTGTTTTGTTTAACCGCATTTTTTAATGTTTGAACAATATATTTTTGTCCTGCAACACTTTCAAAATTTGTAGGTCTATATTTTCTATATAATGCAACGTAAGCCATATGACACCCACTTTCTAGTAAATATTATATCATAAATATTTATTTCATTCTTTTTCTCTTGAAAAAATCTTTTAATATTTGAGAACATTTTTCCGTTTTAAGATATTCTGTTTTTGGATAATGATTGTAACCTTTTGTTTCGTACATTTGCATACATGATTCAATTGAACCACCTTTTGGATCAATCGCACCATAAACAACTCTTTCAATACGAGATTGAAGAATTGCTCCAGCACACATTGGACACGGTTCAAGAGTAACATATAATGTACAATTTTCTAATCTCCATGTACCTAACTTCTTGCAAGCCTTTTGAATTGCAATTATTTCTGCATGTGCAGTTGATAATTGTTTTGTTTCTCTTAAATTATGAGCTCTTGCGATAATTTTATTATCTTTAACAATTACTGCACCAATAGGTACTTCATCTTTGATAAATGCTTTGTTCGCTTCTTTTAAAGCAGCTTTCATAAACTTATTATCCATAACATCACCTAAAATAAAAGCTACCACACATGATAGAGCTACCTTATGGCTGCTTCGTTCCCGACCTGACCAGGTTCAGTAGATATCATTGTGATAGCTTACATATTATATCATAACTAAGTTAACCTATCAATTCTTTTTTAAGAATACATATAAGAAAGAAATTCAATTAATTTATTTTTTGCTTCATCATTTTCCATTAATTTTCCTTCAATACTTCTTTGATTAAATTCTCTTGAATTTAAAAATAATATATCTGGTGCCATAACTGTTTGATATTGCAGTATATTTTTAAAATTATCTTGATT
>JAEIGA010020711.1_pt1 | contig 10024 bp, 7 predicted proteins | sample 9270691 | NCBI WGS metagenome assembly JAEIGA01 (sample SAMN17057246, study PRJNA624740) | gut metagenome | biome: biome; isolation source: fecal sample | host: Bos grunniens | place: China: Xizang | collected 2019
AAAAAGATATTGAAATTATCAACAACACAAAACGCGAAGATATCATTGACCTTATGGCAACGATGATTGGAGTTGATGCTTTCTTCGGCACAGGGGTTGATGCCGACATGATGAATTCTAATATGAACACCATGTATTGGCAACAAGGTGGACTTGGGCTTGGCGACAGAGATTACTATCTCGAAGATAGCGAAAACACTAACGCCATTCGCGAAGCCTACAAGACATTCCTCAAAAACATTACTGGTCTTGTTGGATATGATAGTGTAGCACAACAACGTGTAGTTGACAATGTAATGAATATTGAGACCGAATTGGCTAAAGCCGCAATGACTCGTGAAGAATTGCGTGATCCTATGGCTAGTTACAATCCAATGGCAGTAGAAGATGTTTGCAAACAATATCCTAATGTAGATCTTCGTCGCTACTTCCAAAAACAAGGCTTAGATGTTGATACCGTAGTTATTGGTCAACCTAAATCACTCGCAGCAGTAGATAACATATTGAAAAACGCTGACATCCAAGCATTGCAAGATTATCTTGTTGCTGGATACATTTCTTCAGCAGCCAACTTCCTTAGCGATGACTTCATCAATGCAAATTTTGAACTTACTAAAGTTATTTCAGGTGTACAACAAATCCAACCACGTTGGAAACGCGCATTGAGTATTCCTAACAATATGCTTGGTGAAGCTGTAGGTCAACTCTATGTTGAAAAATATTTCCCACAATCATCTAAGGACAAGATGCTTGAGCTTGTTGATAATCTCAAAACAGCTCTTGGTCAACATATTGACAATCTAACTTGGATGAGCGATGCTACTAAAGCTAAAGCACATGAAAAATTGTCGACATTTACTGTAAAAATTGGATTCCCCGACAAATGGCGTGACTATTCAGACTTGACTATTGATCCAAGCAAGTCATATTGGGAAAATGTAAAGGCAGCAATCAAACACAATGTTGATTTTAGTCTTGCTGATTATGGTAAACCCGTTGACAAATCACGTTGGTATATGCCTCCTCAAACAGTAAACGCATATTATAGTCCACTTTCAAATGAGATTTGCTTCCCTGCTGGTATCCTCCAAGCTCCATTCTTTGACCCTGAAGCTGATGATGCTCTCAACTATGGAGCAATCGGTGTCGTTATTGGTCATGAAATGATTCACGGATTTGATGATCAAGGTCGTCAATTTGACAAAGATGGCAACCTTAAAGACTGGTGGACAGCTGAAGATGCTGAAGCATTCAACAAATTAGCAGATATTCTTGTTGCTCAATTTGATAGCATTGTTGTTCTTGGCGACACTCACGCAAATGGCCGCTTCACGCTTGGCGAAAACATTGCCGATCAAGGTGGTTTGCGCGTAGCTTATACTGCTTATCAAAATTCGCTCAAAGACAAAGAACGTATTGATATCGACGGCTTCACACCCGAACAACGCTTCTATCTTGCATACGCTAATGTGTGGGCTGGAAATATCCGTGATGAAGAAATTCTTTCTCGCACTAAAACCGACCCGCACTCTCTTGGTCGCTGGCGCGTAAATGGCACATTGCCTAACCTTGAAGAATTCTTCAAAGCATTCAACATAAAAGAGGGCGACAAAATGTTTAGACCAGCATCTGAACGAGTTGTAATTTGGTAAAATATCCAACACAAATACCCACTATATGGGGACGCTATTGATTAGCGTCCCCTTGTTATTTTTAATGCATTTTACAAAATTAAGCGACTCTCAATCTCGATTGTATAAAAAACGTGTTTTTCTCGCAAAAAATTAACAACTTGATACAATCTTTCTCAACAAAAATTCCTATATTTGTAAATTAATAAATACGTAAATAATAATCTAAAAATATAGCTATAATATGAAATTCAACGTACCGAGCAAAACGCTCTATAACTATGTTTCTTCAGTAAGCAAAGTTATCAATTCAAAAAATGCATTGGCGATTCTCAACAATTTCCTTTTCACTCTTGAAGGGAACCAATTGACTATTACTGCATCTGACCTCGAGAACACCCTAACAGCACGTGTTACAGTTACTGAAGCTGAGGGTGAAGGCAAATTCTGTATTGATGCTCGTCGTCTTGTTGACCTATTAAAAGAGATGCCCGACCAAGGTATTACTTTTGAAATCGCACCTAACTTGGCCGTTGAAATTACATACCCAAGTGGTAACTACAGCCTCATCGCACTCAATGGCAATGAATATCCATCAAACAATGATGATAACGAAGATATGGGTCGTCTTGAATTTACATGCCCAACAAAACAAATCATTGATGGCATTGACAACACTTTATTTGCTGTTGGTAATGATGACCTCCGTCCTCAAATGATGGGTATTCTTTGGGATATTAAACCCGATGCTATCACTTTCGTTGCTACCGATACTCGCAAACTCGTTAAATATCGCAACGCGCTATCAGCACCTGGTGTAGAAGGTTCATGCATTCTCCCTATCAAGCCTGCAACAGTATTGAAAAATGTTTTTGCAAAAGAAGAAACTGTTGATGTAACTATCGAACCTAAAAGCGCAACATTTGAAAGTGCATCATTCACATTCAACTGCCGCTTCATCAAGGGCAATTTCCCCGATTACAATCGCGTAATCCCAACTAACAATCCATATCGCCTCTCTGTTGACCGTCAATCATTCCTCAACGCAGTGCGTCGTGTGGGTGTATTCGTTGATCCAGGCCATGGTTTGATTAAATTCAAACTCACTCCTAATGAAGTAATTCTTAAAGCTCAAGATAATAATTTCCAAACATCGGCAAGAGAATCTATCCCTTGCGATTTCAATGGCGAAGAAATGGTAATTGGTTTCAGCGCGCCATACTTGATTGAAATCTTCGGCACATTGCCTACTAACGATATCGTTATTTCTCTATCTGACCCAAGTCGTCCTGGTGTATTCTTACCATCGGAAGACAAAGAAAATAGCGAGCTTTTGATGTTGCTCATGCCAATGACTGTTGCAGAATTCTAATTCGTTAATAATGGAACTTAATCTCAAAAAGCCCATCATATTTTTTGATCTTGAAACTACTGGTACGAACATCACAACCGACCGTATCGTAGAGATTTCAATGATTAAGATTATGCCCAACGGAGAGGAGAAAGAACGCACTTTGCGCATCAACCCCGAAATGCATATTCCTGAAGAGGCAACTGCTGTGCATCACATCACTGATGAAGATGTTGCAAACTGTCGCACATTTAAGGAAATTGCAAAAGACCTTGCTCAAAGTTTCACTGGTTGTGACATTGCGGGATTCAATTCTAATAGATTTGATGTACCAATGCTTGACCAAGAATTTCAACGCGCAGGCGTGAAATTTGACTTTACAAAGCCTCGCTTCATTGATGTGCAAACAATCTTCCACAAGAAAGAGCAACGCACACTCGTGGCGGCATACAAATTTTATTGTGGCAAAGATTTGACTGGTGCGCATTCGGCTAATGCTGATACTCGCGCAACATATGAAGTTTTGAAAGCACAACTCGATATGTATGAAGACCTTCCAAATGACATGGAAGCATTGTCGGAATTTTCGTCACAAACTCGCAATGTTGACCTCGCTGGACGCATTATCTACAACGAAAATCGACAAGAAGTTATCAATTTCGGTAAATATAAAGGGCAACTCGTTGAAGAAGTTTTGAAGAAAGATATTGGATATTATAGCTGGATTATGCAAGGTGACTTTCCTCAAAACACAAAAGATGTATTCACAAATATTAAACTACGCTCAAAACAATGCTGAAAGGCAAACACATCATATTAGGCATTTCGGGTGGCATTGCTGCATATAAATCAGTGTCACTTTTAAGATTACTAGTTAAAGCTGGTGCTGAAGTGCAAGTTGTAATAACTCCTTCGGGAAAAGAATTTATTACTCCAGTGACATTATCAGCATTAAGTGGGAAACCTGTAGTCAGTGAATTTTTTACCGCAAACAGTGGCGAATGGCATAGTCATGTTGATTTAGGATTGTGGGCTGATGCTATGGTTATAGCTCCTGCAACAGCATCCTCTATTGCAAAGATGGCTAATGGTGTTGCTGATAATATGCTCATTACAACTTATCTATCAGCAAAGGCTCCAGTGTTTATTGCTCCAGCTATGGACCTTGATATGATGGCTCACCCTTCAACAAAAAGAAATATAGAGTTACTAAAATCTTATGGCAACCACATAATCGAACCTGCCGAAGGGGAACTTGCAAGTCATCTCATTGGTAAAGGTCGCATGGAGGAACCTGAAGAGATTGTTAAATATCTATCTCATTTTTTTGCATCTCAACAAGACTTGAAGGGACAAAATGTGCTAATAACAGCAGGCCCTACTTATGAGAGAATTGATCCCGTTAGATTTATCGGGAATTACTCATCAGGCAAAATGGGCTATGCTATTGCTGAAGAGGCAGCACGAAGAGGTGCTAATGTGACATTAGTTAGTGGACCAGTTTCAATCACTACAAACTTGCCTAACATCAATGTCATAAAAGTGGAATCTGCACGCGAAATGCATGAACAATGCCTTAAAGCATTTCCAAATTGCAGTTTAGGAATTATGTGTGCTGCAGTTGCCGACTATGCTCCTGCTGAATACGTTGACACAAAAATAAAACGAGAAAAAGATGACATTCCAGTCATAAAATTGGTCAAAAATCCTGATATTGCAGCGTCATTAGGTCAAATAAAAAATGCCGACCAAAAACTCATAGGATTTGCATTAGAAACCAATAATGAGGAGGTAAATGCTGTAGACAAACTCCAACGCAAAAATCTTGACTACATCATACTTAATTCATTGCAAGATGATGGTGCCGGATTTGGCACAAACACCAATAAAATTACCATCTATGGCAAAAATGGAGAAAAAATGCCATTTGGATTAAAGTCAAAATCAGAAGTAGCAAAAGATATTATTGATACTATTATCTAAACAATGAAGATTTGTAAATTTTTCATATTAGTTATTGGATTTATCGCATGTTTATTCCCCAATAGGGTGAATGGACAAGAGTTGAATTGCGAGGTAGAGATTAATGCCGACCAAGTTCAAGCAACCAACAAGCAAGTATTTTCTACCCTCAAAGATGCCATTAACGAATATATGAACACCAACAAGTTCTCCAACGCACAATTTAGTGTAAATGAGAAGATTAATTGTCGATTATTCTTTACCATAAAGGAATACAACGACAATACTATGGTTGGTGACCTTCAAATTCAATCTTCACGTCCAGTATATAATAGTTCATATACTACAACTCTTATTAACTTCAAAGACACTAAAGTTGAATTCTCATATCAAGAGAATGAACCTTTGATTTTTTCAGAGAACAATATGGAGAGCAACCTCACTGCCATTCTTAATTTTTATGCTTATTTAATTTTAGCGATTGATTTTGATTCATTCTCTCCCAAAGGTGGTGAAGCATTTTATGAACGAGCTCAAAATGTAGTTCAGATGGCACAATCATCGGGAGAAAGTGGATGGAAAGCATTTGAAGATACAAAGAATAGATCGGCAGTGCTTTCGGCATACACAGAACCAAATACTTCAATCATAAGAACTCTCATATATGAATACCATAGATTAGGTCTTGACGAAATGGTTCTTAGTCCCGACAAAGGTCGTGCAAAAATTAGTTCTACTCTTGATTATCTCAAGAAAATATATGATGTAGCCCCTATGTCTGTAGGATTATCTATGTTCAAAGATGCCAAACTTGATGAATTGGTAAACCTATATACCAAATCATCACAAACTGAGCGTGACAATGCCTACGAAATTTTGTCATCGCTCTACCCTACAGAAAATGACCGTTTGAACAAAATTAAAGCTGGCACAAACAAATAATTTTACGCCCATATATGATTGAATCACTGCATATTTCCAACTACGCGCTTATTGATAAAATCGACATAGATTTTCATGCCGGATTAAATATCATTACTGGTGAAACAGGTGCAGGTAAATCTATCATACTTGGGGCGCTATCTCTAATCCTCGGAGAACGAGCAGACACTAAAGTTGTTAGAGATAATCAACGCAAATCGGTAATCGAAGCCATTTTTTCAACAAAAGGCTATGAATCTCTTGAAACATTTTGCACTGAAAATGAAATAGATTGGGACAATGAGCAATGTATTTTACGCAGAGAAATCACTCCAAATGGGCGTTCTCGTGCATTTGTTAATGACACTCCTGTATCATTAACACAACTACAATTTATCGCTCAGCAACTTGTTGACATTCACTCTCAGCACCAAAATCAACTTCTCTCATCAGCTGATTATCAATTAAATGTAATTGACAACCTTGCTAAAAATGAGAACCTTCTTAAAGAATATTCGTCACGATATTCGGCTTTTCGTAATGCCGTAAGAAAACTCAAAACAACACGCAATCTCATTGAGCAAAACAATTCAGAAGAGGAGTTTATGAGATTTCAATTGCAACATCTTGAAAGGATGAATTTGGTAGCAGGAGAGCAATCTGAACTTGAAAAAGAACGTGATATGCTTGCTAATATGACCGATATTAAAATGAGATTGGAATCGGCTTTAGCAGCACTAACTCACGACAATATTAACGCATTATCACTCATTAAAGAAGCTTCTGATAGTTGTTCTCACTTATCAAATATATTACCTAATATTGAAGAATTAACCTCTCGATTGGAGGCTTCACGCATTGAGATTCAAGACATCACTGAAACACTCTCAGAATATGACAATAATCTCAATGCCGATCCTAATGATTTAGATGCAATTGAGCAACGATTAAGCGAAATATACTCTCTTCAACATCGTCACAATGTTAATAGTGTTGAAGAACTTATCTCTATTCGCGAAGAAATTAAAGAAAAGCTCAATGCGATTGAGAATAGCGAAGATGTATTAAAACAACTTGAAGTTGAGGCAAAACAAGCGCAACGATATGCACTTGAAATTGCAAAAGAGATTTCAAGTGCTCGAAAAAAAGAAGCTGAGATTTTTGCTAAGATGCTAACAGAACGAGCATTACCACTCGGCATGAAAAACCTACAATGTAAAGTAGATGTCACTAACACAACTTCTTTACAACCTAATGGTATTGATAACATTGAATTCTTATTTGCATTCAACAAAAACCAACAATTAATGCCAATAGGTGGAAAAGCATCGGGTGGTGAAATATCTCGATTAATGCTCTCAATAAAATCAATAATCGCCGATAAGATGCAGTTGCCCTCAATTATTTTTGATGAGGTTGACACAGGTGTTTCGGGCGACGTTGCAAGTCGCATGGGCGAAATGATGCATAATATTTCAAGAAACATTCAAGTAATAGCTATCACACACCTTCCTCAAGTAGCAGCAAAAGGAGATTGGCAATACAAAGTATATAAGGAAGATGACGATACAACTACTCAAACTCAAATCAAGCAACTCACAACAAATGAACGTATCAATGAAATTGCGATTATGTTAAGCGGTTCAACCATTGAAGATACTGCAATTGCAAATGCTCGTTCATTATTAAATTTAGATAAATAAACTTACTGATATGGAACGTAACGAATATATTTTTGGTATCCGTGCCGTGATGGAAGCCATTGAAGCAGGAAAAGATATTGACAAAGTTTTTATTAAAAAGGATTTACAAGGCGAACTTGTGGGTGAATTATTTGACTTAATTCACGAATACAAAATTGTAACACAACGAGTGCCCATTGAACGCATAAATAAAATCACTCGTAAAAATCACCAAGGGGTTGTCGCTATCTTATCGGCAGTAACATATCACTCGCTTGAAAATCTTGTGCCTCAAATTTATGAAGAAGGAATGCTTCCTTTCGTCGTAGTGCTTGATGGCATTACCGATGTTCGCAACTTTGGTGCAATATCTCGAACTTGCGAATGTGTGGGAGCAAATGCAATTGTCATACCTGAAAAAGGTAGCGTAACTGTCAATGCCGACGCCGTAAAAACATCGGCAGGAGCATTGCACTATCTCCCAGTGTGTCGCGAAAAGAATGTATATTCAGCAGTTAAATTCTTAAAAGACAACGGATATCAAATTGTTGCAGCTTCAGAAAAGGCTGAAATCTCATATACACAAGCCGATTATACCGGGCCTGTTGCAATTGTTATGGGTGCAGAGGATACAGGTATTTCTCCCGAAGTGTTACGTTTATGCGATACTATGGTTTCAATACCACAATTTGGCAATATTGGATCGCTAAATGTATCAGTTGCAGCTGGTGTAATGATGTATGAGGTAGTACGTCAACGATTAGCAGCAGATATGAATGTTAAATAACTAAATAAAACATAAATACACATAAATTATGGCAAAAATAGGATCAGTAATGACCCCAGTTGGTCGCAAAGCTCTACTTTTGGGTAGTGGTGAATTAGGTAAAGAAGTTGCTATCGAATTACAACGTTATGGCGTTGAAGTAGTAGCATGCGACAAATATGCAAATGCTCCTGCTATGCAAATCGCACATCGTTGTCATGTATTCAACATGCTTGATGGAGCAAAACTTCGTGAAATAATTGAGTTGGAAAAACCCGATCATATTATTCCCGAGGTTGAAGCTATCGCAACTTCAGTACTAAAAGAACTTGAAGCTGAAGGCTACAATGTTACACCTACTGCCAACGCAGCATGGTTGACTATGAATCGCGAAGGTATCAGACGTCTTGCTGCAGAAGAACTTGGTGTTACTACATCTCCATATCGTTTTGCTTCAGATTATGAAGAATTCAAAAAAGCAGTTGAAGAGATTGGTATTCCTTGTGTTGTAAAACCAATTATGAGTTCTTCTGGTCATGGTCAAAGTGTAATCAAAACAGCTGATGATATTGAAAATTCTTGGAAAATAGCACAAGAAGGGGGTCGCGCAGGTGCGGGTCGTGTTATCGTAGAAGGATTTGTAAAATTTGACTACGAAATCACCCTTCTTACAGTTCGCAGTTGTTCTGGTACTACCTATTGCGCTCCTGTTGGTCACATCCAAATTGATGGTGACTATCGCTATTCTTGGCAACCACAACCTATGACCGACAAAGCTCTTGCATCAGCTCAAGAAATTGCCAAAAAAGTTACTGATGCTCTTGGTGGATATGGCATCTTTGGTGTTGAATTATTCATTAAAGGTGATGAGGTTATTTTCAGCGAAGTATCGCCTCGTCCACACGACACTGGTATGGTTACTATGATATCTCAAGATATGAGCGAATTTGCCCTACATGCACGTGCGTTGCTCGGGCTCCCTGTTCCTGCTATTCGCTTCTATGGTCCTTCGGCATCTCGTGCTGTCGTTGTAGAAGGTGATACCGATAAAATCGAAATGGACAATCTTGAAGAGGTATTAGCTGAAGAAGGCGTTCAAATGCGTATCTTTGGCAAACCCGAGATAAAAGGTCATCGTCGTATGGCAGTAATCCTTGCTACAGATGAAACTGTTGAAGCTGCTCGCGAAAAAGCTGAACGTGCTTACAACAAACTTAAAGTAAACGTACTTCCACGATAGACAAATAGATTCTTAATTAGAATAGTAACGGGAACCTAGTAAAAGGTTCCCGTTATTTATTTTACATTATTTTCTACGGCTATTTCGATATTTTTTGGCCAATTTTGCATGCATATCAGCTTGTTCATCGTCGCCAATTTTTTCATACAAATCGGATAATCGCATGTGAATCGATGGTTCTTTCTCGCCATTTGACAACGCTACTAAATACCAATTTAGAGCCTTATAAAAATCCTCTTGTCCCATATAAATGTTACCCAACTGAAATGGAGCATTAAAGTTCAGTTCGTCAAGTTCAACGACTTTCTTAAAAGCTTTAATAGCCTCTTCGGGTTCAAAATTTTCCATAAGCACTAACCCTTTGCCATACCATGCAGGTACAAAATCTTCACACAATGATATCGCTTTGTTAAAATTGGCAATAGCAGGAGTATAGTCGTTACTTTCTTGCAAACAATCATTACCCATCAT
>JAEIGA010020712.1_pt1 | contig 10024 bp, 8 predicted proteins | sample 9270691 | NCBI WGS metagenome assembly JAEIGA01 (sample SAMN17057246, study PRJNA624740) | gut metagenome | biome: biome; isolation source: fecal sample | host: Bos grunniens | place: China: Xizang | collected 2019
AGCCTCGTTCTTGTCAGTCATAGCACGAAGACCACGAACTGCTGAACGCATGTTCTTACCAAAATAACGGTTCTGAAGATTTCTCTTTTCAGTTTGTCTTATTCTCTTAAGTGATGATTTGTGATTTGCCATCTCTTTTAATTATTTTTTTTAGTTTTACTTGTAGCCCATAGGGGAATCGAACCCCTCTTTCAAGAATGAAAATCTTGCGTCCTAGCCGATAGACGAATGGGCCGGCCTTTGTTGCGCACCTTGCGAGTGCTTTTTTGATGTGCTTAGTTTGCTAAAGCGAATGCAAAGGTACAACCTTTTTTTAAACTGGCAAATATTTTCGGATTTTTTTTATAGTTTTGTATCAGAATTTTTATTTTTCAGTGCAATGATAGAGAAATTTGACGGAATTGTGCTAAGAACATTGAAGTATAGCGACTCTCTTATGATTGTCGATATATATACAAGACAGTGTGGTCGCCTCTCTTTTTTGGCTCCTGTTTCGAGAAGTAAAAGGAGCAAGGTGCGCAGTGTCCTGTTCCAGCCGTTGTCGATGCTCTCTTTCACAGCGTCGTACAAACGCGGTCGCCAGTTGTCAAGGATAAGCGATGTACAACCTTATTCCATGTACTCTTCAATCCCGTTCAATATTGTGAAATCGTCGATAGCTCTCTTTGTGGCAGAGGTTCTTGCATACTCTTTGCGCGAGGAGGAGGCAAACGATGCCCTGTTCGATTTTCTCGACAGTTCGTTCATGCTTTTCGACAATCTTGAAAAGGGATATGCCGATTTCCATATTGTTTTTCTTTCGCAACTGTTGCGTTACATCGGTATCTATCCCAATATCGATGAATTTGTACCCGGTGAGTATCTCGATTTGCTGCAGGGCGGTGCTGTGCAGGAACAGCCGTTGCATGCCCACTTCGTAATGCCTGACAAGGCACATTTCTTTGTGGAACTGTTAGGTACGGGATTTGACAGTATGCACGAACTCTCTCTAAACAGAGAATTGCGAGGTGAGTTCCTCGCAATTCTGATAGAGTATTATCGTCTGCATATCCCTGATTTCCCAAAGCCAAAGTCCTTGGATATTCTCAGGGAACTGTTCGATTAGTTCTGCAACAGCTGTTTCACTATTGTTGAAATGATTCTGCCTTCGGCTTTGCCTGCAAGCTGTTTTGTGGCAACACCCATCACTTTTCCCATATCCTGAGGTGATGATGCTCCTGTCTGTGCAATAATCTCTTTGATGATGGCAGTAACCTCTTCCTCGCTCATCTGCTTTGGAAGATAGCGTTCCATCACTGCAACCTGCGCCAGCTCTTCCTGTGCAAGTTCAGGACGATTCTGGCTGTTGTAAAGTTCTGCCGACTCCTTGCCCTGTTTTACGAGTTTCTGAATGAGTTTGATGGCTGTCTCGTCGCTCACTGTATCTCCGGCTCCGGGAGCGGTCTTTGCTTCGAGAAGTACTTTCTTGATATTGCGCAGTGTATCGAGGGCTACCTTGTCTTTTGCTTTCATAGCCTCCTTGATGTCGTTGCTGATAATGTCAAATAGTTCCATATTATATAATAAATTTAAGGTTCTGAACTATATTATATATTCTCTTGCTGTTCAACGTTTTCTTCAGTTACGTTGTTCGGGATTTCTTCCTTGGGACGCACGGCTGTAGCTATCGATGCAATTCTCTCAAGCTCCTGTGCTGTACGTGTGTATGTCGGTGAGTTGTCAAGCGCAGTGAGAAGCTCTTCGTTGTACATATCCTCTCCTTTGAAGATATATACCTTGAAATCGGGTTTGTAGAATACCTCTACCATGCTGTCGAGTTTTCTTTCCTCTCTCTCGCGCTTTTCAATCTCTTCGCGTGATAGTATCAGTTGCTCTTCCTCCTCCTTTTGAATCATCGGGCGCATATCGGGAATATCCTTCATGCCGAATCCTGTGGCAAGTACTGTTACTTTCACTTCACCGTTTTCGAGGTTCATATCCTGGCTCAATCCCCAAATGAGTTCTATGTCTTCACTCTTGAACTGTTCCATGAATGATTCAACCTCTGCCATCTCCTCAACACGGATAGGGTCGTTGGGGTTCTGATATATGTTGAAAAGTATCTTCTTCGATTTGTATATATCGTTGTCGTTCAGCAACGGGGAGTGCATTGCGCTGCGGAATGCACGCGATACGCGCATCTCGCCTTTCTCTATGCCGTAGCTCATTATGGCAACACCGCCGTTCTTGAGTATCTTGCTTACATCGCGGAAGTCGAGGTTGATTGTTCCTCTTGCTGTAATTATCTCTGCAATACTCTTTGTGGCAGTTGTCAACACATCATCGACAATGCGGAAACCTTCTGTTACGTTCAGCTTGGGATAAATGTCGATAAGACGCTGGTTGTTTATTACGAGCAGGGCATCGACATGTTTTGAAATCTCAATTACACCTTTCAGAGCCTGTTTGATTTTACCTGTCATCTCGAACTTGAACGGAATAGTCACAATTCCTACTGTGAGAATACCAAGGCTCTTTGCTATCTCTGCAACCACCGGAGCGGCACCGGTACCTGTACCACCGCCCATGCCGGCTGTGATGAATGCCATCTTTGTGCCGTCGTTGAAAAGGGCTGTAATCTCTTCGCGGCTCTCTTCGGCGGCTCTGCGTGCCACTTCAGGGTCGTTGCCGGCTCCGAGTCCCTCGGTTATTGTTTCTCCGAGTTGTATCTTCTTTGGTATCGGCGAATTCTGCAAAGCCTGTATATCAGTGTTACACACCGCAAATGATACATTGTGTATGCCCTTGCGGTACATGTTGTGTACTGCATTGCTTCCGCCACCGCCTACGCCAATTACCTTTATTATTCTTGGTGCGTCGGTAGGTATGGCAAATGGAAGTCCTTTCTTAGTCTGTTCGTTCATATTCATACTCTATTGTATCATTTTTCAGTTCTTGTCATTGTTTTCTTCGCTCTCGTCATTTGTTATCTGATCGATAAACTCCAATGTGCCTTGGGTGACAGATTTTTTGACGTTATTGACAAATCTGCTCCATGGTGAAGGCTTTTTAGGATTTTCTTTGCCGTTGTTGCCCTCCTTCTTAGGCTCTTCCTTTGTCATTTCAACCTCTTCCTGCTCCTCTTGGTCAACAGGTTGTTGTTCCTCGTTGAAAGGCAACTGCTGTTCTACCGGTGGGGTATATGTGGCAGGTTTCAACACCTCGCAGCAATTCTCGTTTCCGAGTTTGAGCAGGCTGTAGAGTGCTGTAGAGAATATTCCGTTCAGGTTGACACCGCTGTTGCTCACAAGGCTGAATTTGGGCTCTGAAATTATCTCGCACTTGTAGTTGGGAAGATATTCGTCGAGCAGCAGTTCCAGATTCTTCAGTTTTGAACCGCCACCGGTAAATATCATGTGTCCGATATTCTCGTTCGACTCCTCTATCTGATACTTCACATTCTGAAGTATCTCGTTCATTCTGGCATTTATGATATTGTTCACTGTGTCGGTGTCAACCGTGCCAATCTCGTTGTTGCCCGATTTGTAACCGCGTGTAATCTTTATCTCTTCTGCTTCGTCCCTTGAAATCTGCAAAGAACACAGGTCCATTGTTATATTGTTGCTACCGAATGGCACGACAACGAGCTTACGCATCATTTCGTTCTTGTATATGGCAATGGTGGTTGTCTCTGCGCCTATATTCACAAGTGCGCAGCCGTTGCGTCTTGCATCGGGCGGGAGTATTATCTCGGCATCCATGCGTGCGGCACAGAAGCTGTCGGCAATCTCAATCTCAGCCTGTCTGAAGCTGTCGTTGAGCTGTTCCAGATATTGCTCCTTTATTATTATGTTCAGGTAATTGCCCTCAATCTGTCTTGTTGGAGCTCCAACGGGGTTCTTGTCTATTTTGCCGTCAAGTCTGTACTCCTGGCTTATGGCTTGTACCCTTGTGTATCCTTGCGGAGTGTTGAATGAAGCATCATTCTCCTCTGCCATTTCATTGATTATGTCAGGGGTTATCTTGGTGAAGCTGTCGAACTCGCGCACCACCTTCGACCTAACCGACTGCACGGTGAGTCCGGCAAGAGAGATATATGCTCTCTTGATGGCTACATTGTCGAGATTCTCTTCGAGCGAATTGATAATGCGGTTTATTGCGTTGCTCGTTTCATCGACATTGCGCACAACGCCCTTTGACACAAATCCTTCTACGGGTGTGCTTGCTGCCGCCAGAATCTTGATGCCTTCGTATGTGTTCACACCGACAGTTCCTGAAATCTTTGACGAACTTATCTCGATAGCTGTTATGTAATCAGTTCTTATCATATTATTTTCTTTGTGTGCAAATTACTTTGTTTCCGAATTCTATATTGAGCTTGCTGTATTTGTTCCACCCAATCTTGTTCATGCCGTTGAGGTAGAACGTGTATAATTTATCCAACTTCTCCTCAATGTTCTCGGCTTCGCCGAACTCTATTATATGGTTGCCTACACGGGGAACCATTGTGATATGTTTCTGTTCGTCGAAATGTATCTGTTCTATCTGAGAACTCCAGAACTCATCTTCGTTTATGGCTTTTGCCATTGCCATTACATCGTTGGTGGCAATGCTGTCGTCTATGCACCCGCTTGCTATCGGCAGGTACAGAGCCTTGTGTATTCCGTCTATTATGTTTCCTTTCCTGTCAACGTGGTATGTCCTGTTGTTCTTGTCATATACCTTTATTATAGGAATACGGCAGTCGATGTCAATTACAGCATATCCCTTTATGCTTTTATAGACCTCGCATTTTTCGATAAGCGAAATGTTGTCCATGAAATTTTCAATATCGCAACAATGGAAGTCATTTATATTTCTTCCGCTCGGGTCAAGTCCCTCCTCTTTGAGAATTTCCATCACCTCGTCGCGGCTTATGATTCCCAGTTCGCTGTCATTTACATTTACAAGCACACCCTGACAAATTCCCTCTCTCTTTAGTGAGGGGAAATATATGAGTGCGAATAATGTATAACATACAATTACAGCAGCAAGCAGATATTTAAAAATTCTTTTCAGCATTATCTGTTTTCGAGTATTCTTTTCATTTCGGGTACATCGTTTTCAATATCTCCTGCACCGAGCGACACAAGAACCTCTATGTTGTTCTTCTCCTTTTCTATGCAGTCGATGACGTTCTCTCTGCTGCACATCGATTTTTCCACGCCCTCGCCAATGCAATCATAAATGAGTTTGCTTGTCACTCCCGGCATAGGCTCTTCGCGTGCAGGATATATATCCACGAGTATAACCTTGTCGAACAGCGAAAGGCTCTCGGCAAATTCCTTGTAAAAATCGGCTGTACGGCTGTAAAGATGTGGCTGAAAGAGTGCCGTCACCTTCTTGTCCTTATATAAATCCTTTATTGACTTTGCACATGCACGAACTTCGTCGGGGTGGTGCGCATAGTCGCTGAGCAATACAAGGTCGTCGCGTTTTATGTGAAAATCAAAACGTCTGTCGGCACCGGCAAATGTGAGCATGCCCTGTTTCAGCTCTTCGGCTGTTGCACCGCATATCTCTGCCATTGCCATGGATGCCACTCCGTTTTCGATGTTTATGCTTACCGGTACACCCAACTCCACGTTCTCAATCTTCTGCCATGGCGAAACATAGTCGATGATTATGGTGCCATTGCCTATTCTTATGTTCTCTGCATGGAAATCACCGCTTTCGCGTCCGTAGGTATATGTTTTCACGCCCGCTCTTGTGCGTGGAACAACCTCAAGTCCTTCATGTATTATAAGATATCCGTTTTCTCTTATCTTCTCAGTAAACTGTGCAAAGGCTTCAAGATAGTTCTCCTTGTTGCCGTATATATCAAGGTGGTCGGGGTCGGCTGATGTAATGGTGGCGATGTATGGTTCAAGATGCAGGAATGAACGGTCGTACTCGTCGGCTTCAATTACAACAAAATCACTCTTGTCGCTCAATATAAGATTGCTCTTGTAGTTCTTTGATATTCCACCAAGGAATGCAGCACAATCAACATGCGACTGATGCAACAGGTGTGCGGTCATGGTCGATGTCGTAGTCTTTCCATGTGTACCGGCTGCACATACGCCTGCTTTCCCTTTTGTTATTATGCCAAGCACCTCGGCACGTTTCTTTATGCAGAATCCTTCGTTTGCGAAGAACTCCAGCTCCTTGTGTCCTTTGGGAATGGCTGGGGTATATACCACCAATGTCGTTTCCTTCTCCTTGCATTCATTCGGGATAAGTTCGCAGTTTTCCTCAAAGTGAAGAGCTGCCCCCTCCTCAATAAGTTTGCCTGTAAGCGGGCTTGGTGTACGGTCGTATCCTGCAACTGTTTTGCCCTCGCTAAGGAAATAGCGTACAAGGGCACTCATTCCAATGCCTCCTGCTCCAAGGAAATATACCGATTTTATATCTTCAAGTCTCATCGTTTCTCTCTTTAACGTTTTGCATCCATATATGCGTCGGCAAGTCTTATGACTTCGTCTGCAATAACCTCTGCCGCATTCGGTTTGCCTAATTTTTCCACATTCTTTTCAAGGGTGGCGATTCTTTGTGCATCAAGTACCGTTTCCACAGCTGTTTTTATCATCTCCTCTTTTGCATTGGCATCGGGAATGTGTATTGCGGCATCTTTCTCAACAAGAGCCATTGCGTTCTTTGTCTGATGATCTTCGGATACATTTGGTGACGGCACAAGTATCACAGCCTTTCCGAGCAATGCGAATTCCGAGATTGAGCCTGCTCCGGCACGTGAAATTACAAGGTCTGCCGCTCCTAACGCCGCAGCCATGTTGGAAACAAAGTCGGTTATGGTGAGGTTCTCCGGTTTTCCTATATTGGCACATCGCTCCTTCATCTCTTCGAAATAGAGTTTTCCGGTCTGCCAGATGAATTGTATATCCTTGTTATCTCTGATGGTCTCGATGTTGGCAATTACTGCCTCGTTTATGCTTCGGGCACCAAGGCTTCCGCCAACAATGAGTACACATTTCTTGTTCTCGTCAAGACCGAGAGCCTTTGCCGCTTCGTTACGGTTTGTTCTCATCTCGATGAGGCTTTTGCGTACCGGGTTGCCTGTCAGTTCAATTTTCTCCTTTGGGAAGAAACGCTCCATGCCGTCGTATGCAACGCAAATTTTTTCGGCTCTCTTTGCCAGAATCTTGTTGGTGACACCTGCGTATGAGTTCTGCTCCTGAATCAGCGTTGGTATATTCATGCTTGCTGCCATTTTGAGTGTCGGACCGCTGGCATATCCTCCGACACCTACAACAGCATGCGGTGCAAATTTCTTTATAATCTTCTTTGCCATGCGCTGGCTCTTGAGTATGAGCCAAAGGACTCTGATATTCTTAAGAAGGTTCTTACGGTCGAATCCGGCAATGGGAAGTCCGACAATCTCGTATCCGGCATCGGGTACACGTTGCATCTCCATTCTGTTGTCTGCACCCACAAAGAGTATCTTTGCATCGGGGTGTTTGCTCCTGATGGCATCTGCAATTGATAGTGCAGGGAATATGTGACCGCCTGTGCCGCCACCGCTTACAATTATTCTATACTCCTTTTTCATATTATAGGGTTATTTTCGTTATCAATCTCTTCGAAACTCTGTTTGGGATTTGCTGTTGCCTTCTTTGCATATCGGCTGATGCTCAGAATCATTCCCACATATACGCAGTTAATTATAACCGATGTTCCGCCCTGGCTTATCAGTGGCAAAGGCTGTCCCGTAACAAAGTTACCTACCGAAATATACATGTGCAGCAGAGCCTGCATGGTTATAATCATACCCACGCCCATTACAAGGAACGCCGGATAAGGGTCTTCGCATTTCTTTGCAATCATTCCGCATCGGAAGAGTATGGTCATATAGAGCAACAGAACAATTATTCCGCCCAGCAATCCGAGTTCCTCAATTATAATGGCATAAATGAAGTCGGACTGGGCATGCGGTATAAAGTCGCGCTGCACGGAATTTCCGGGACCACAGCCCAATATATGGCTCGAAGCGATGGCTATATGTGAATATGTCCTTTGCGGATTCTTAATCACATAATTTTCAGCTGTCACAGGCTCGCTCTTTACCGCATCGACGATACGGTGTTTCCATGTGATGATTTTTTGCTTGAAGCCGTCGTCCTCACCCCAGCTTTCAGGGGCTGAGAGTATAAGCGTTATTCCAATGATACCGGCGGTTACTGCCCCGCCAAAAATCTTCCACATCTGCCCTTTGGGATAACGGCTGACAAACATCATCGCATATATTGTTACCAGAATTATGCCGGCTGTCGATAGGTTCTCCTTGAATATTATAAGCACCGGCAGAGCTGCATACATGGCTATGCGTTTCAGGGCAAAGCGGTCGGTTCCTTCCTCGTCCTGATGCTGTGCGCTTATGAGGGCTGTGACCATCACCAGTCCCATCTTTGCAAACTCCATGGGCTGTATTGTCATGCCCCATATTATAATCCATCGTGCGCTGTCGTTGATTCGTGGACCAAAGAACTGTGCCCATAAAAGACCAACGACGCCCAACCAATAGATTACATGGGTAGTCTTTTTTATCCATGCAACTTTCATGTTGTGTATAATCCATACAACAACAATACCTGCCACAAGGAATGTTGTATGCTTGATGATGGGGGACCAATAGCTTCCTGTTTTTATCTGTCCGCTGGTTGCACTGAACACCTCCACCCATGAAATTGCGCAGAGAATGAAGAAGACAGCCCATATGGTCTTGTCGCCTTTGAATAGATATCTTTTCAGTTTGTCTCCCATCTTTCAATTATAATTTACAAACACACTCTTTGAACTGTTTGCCACGGTCCTCGTAGCTCTTGAAAAGGTCGAAGCTTGCGCAACAGGGGCTTAACAGCACTGTCTCGCCGCTCTTTGCCATTCCGTATGCCGCTTTTACGCACTCCTGCATTGAGCTTGTATCGGCGATAGGTATTCCGTAACCGCCAAAGAAACTGTGCAGTTTGGAGTTGTCGGCTCCAAGGAATATGAGACCGCTGCACTTCTCCTTTACAAGTTCCGCAATTTCATTGTAGTCATTTCCTTTGTCCTTGCCACCAAGTATAAGAATTGTCTTTGTCTTCATGCTCTGCAAAGCATACCAGCAACTGTTTACATTGGTAGCCTTTGAGTCGTTGATATATTCCACTCCGTTTACCTTTGCCACCTTTTCGAGGCGGTGTTCCACGCCTGCAAAAGTACTCAATGCCGTGCGTATGGTCTCTTTGCGTATTCCTGCCACGTTAGCCGAAATTCCTGCAGCCATGGAGTTGTAGAGATTGTGCTTGCCTGTCAACGACAGCTCCTCAAGCTCCATGTTGAATGGCGTTGGCTCGGTGAAAATCAGTTTTTCAGCCTCAGTGTATGCCGCGGCATCATTATGTTTCGATTCGGCAAACGGATATAGCTTTCCATGCTTGTATTTTGGCAACTCCTCCTTTATTATAGGGTCGTCGTTCCAATATACGAAAGCATCGCCCGGCTCCTGATTCTGCAGAATACGCAACTTTGCGTCGATATAGTTCTGCATGTCATATCCGTAACGGTCGAGGTGGTCGGGGGTTATGTTCATAAGCACAGCCACATTTGCGCGGAATTCATACATGTTGTCGAGCTGGAAACTGCTCAGCTCAACAATGTAATAATCCTTGTCGTCTTCGGCAACCTGCAAGGCAAGGCTGTTGCCAATGTTTCCTGCCAGTCCCACGTTAAGCCCCGCTTCGCGGAATATGTGATATATCAAAGATGTTGTAGTTGTTTTGCCGTTGCTTCCGGTAATACATATCATCTTTGCTCTTGTATATCTGCCGGCGAACTCTATCTCTGATATAATAGGGATTCCGGCATTCTTTATCTTTACAATGATAGGTGCTTCATTGGGTATTCCCGGGCTTTTTATCACTTCGCCCGCGCTCAGGATAATATCTTCGGTGTGCTGTTTCTCCTCCCATGCAATCTGCTTCTCATCGAGCATCTGCTTGTATTTGTCCGAAATTGTGCCAAAGTCCGA
>JAEIGA010020713.1_pt1 | contig 10024 bp, 14 predicted proteins | sample 9270691 | NCBI WGS metagenome assembly JAEIGA01 (sample SAMN17057246, study PRJNA624740) | gut metagenome | biome: biome; isolation source: fecal sample | host: Bos grunniens | place: China: Xizang | collected 2019
TAACCATTTGGTTTTAAGGTTTTATATTGTTCTATGTACTTTCTTTCTAAAGTGTCAGCATCTTCTGAATTATATGCAACATCAATTATGAGAAAATCAAAATTGTTTTTGCCGTATTTTTTTATTGCTCTATCAATTAGAGAATTTTTATTGCCATTCCTTCCATAAGTATGTTCTTTGATTCTTTTTTTAAAGTTTACTGTCTGTCCTATGTATTGTTTATTGTTTATTTTATTTGCAATTAAATAAATATAATAATTCATAAATAATCACCTCTTAATTATTATATCATACTTAATTGTGCGAGTAAAGTCAGGTTTTCCCTGTTAGCGAAAATATTAATACACCATTTCCTGTGTAAATCTAAATGATATTTTCACACCGTTTTTGAATACGTTCACGAAGTTTTCTAAAACAATTTCTTGTTTTAGCCACTATTTTTTCCTTAATGGTTCTTGCTAAATCTCCAAAAGCACCAGTTCTCTTCATTTGCTCCATTAATAGCAAAATTCTGATAAGCCTTTTTTCGGTTTCGCTTAATTGTGCATAAGATTTATCTATTCCAAGTTCTGCCGCTCTATTAGCTACTGCATTTTTAGATACATCATAACCGCTATCTCTTCTTATTGGCATTATTTGACCAACTAAAGCTGCTTGAAACTTTTTAGATGCAACGTCTTGAGATACATTAAACAATGATGAATAGTCTAAAGACATTTTTGTTAAGCTCTCTGAAACTCTTTCAGCTTCTTTACTAGAAATGTCTCCAAGACCTGCCATGATGTTTCTGAAATTAGATTGGAAATTCATCATATCTGCAGTAGATGTTCCTATAGCATTTGCTAATGTGTTTTGGAACTTCATTGCATCAGGTGCTGATGAACCCATAGAAACATAAAACTTTTCAAGTGTCTCATTGTAATCAGCTGCAGCTTTGAAAAATTCCATGGTTTTATTAAAAACCATTTTCAAAACATTAAAATATGACAACAACTTTCCAAAATCAAAGGCTTTATTCGTTAAAGTTGATGTTTGTTTTAGTACATTGTTTGTTTTATCTAATTCAGTAGTAACTTTTCGTACACCATCTCTATATTTTACTACAGTAGTTTCGCCTTTTTTAGCAGACACTCTATTTTGAATAGACTCAATTTGGTTTTTGGTAATTCCTAGCTTTTTAATCAAATCATCAAGTTCCGCACTCTCTTTTTTGGCAAGAAATCTAATTGTAAAACCTAATCCATTATTTGGCATGTTCCCTCCTTTCTTTATTTGTTTTAAATTTAGACCAGTAATTAACTGTCTCTCTATACTCTCCAATTTTTTCTTTTGGCTTATAGCCATTAAAAGCTTCTATTGGTTTTTCACAATATTTTGCATTACTACCTTTAGAAAATCCTGATAATCCGACTTGAAATGCTATGTTTACATACAAACCAATAAGCCACGACTCATAATTTATTTGGCTTAACATCAGTTGATGCTTCACTAAATAACTATGAAAAAGTCGTGGCTCTTCATCCCAAAACTGTGTCGGTGTCATTCCGCACTCTAATGCTAAAGGGAATATCTCATTCCAATAGGTATTTAGCATTTCTTCTGTCGTTTGCTCTTGATAAGTCTTGCTACTCGTCACATTCTCGTCTAATATTATTTGACTTTCGCAATAGTAAAAACCTCTGATACTGCAGTAATAAGCTTATTGACAAGTGCATCAAAACCATAATTCTCAACTTCATAATCAAGAATTTTCAAGATTTCTTCTTCTTCAGTAATGTTTGTAAATTTTGTTGTAATATCAAAAATGTCATTTTCATCAAGAGTAGATGTAACATCTCTATCGCTTAACTTAAATAATACTTCTTTTTCTTCATCATTAAATTGCTCCATAAATTTGATAGCTTCTTCATCATTCATAGAATTAATATCTACATTTTTATCAGCAACTTTTTTTCTTAACTTTTTAATTTCTTCCAAAGTTTTTGAATCGAAATCCATTTTTTGATATTGTTCTTTAATTTTGTTTCTATATTTTAAAAATGAGTAGCTTAATCTAAAATTAACATCATACTCATAATCTTTTCCACCTAAATTTATTGTTTTTTTCATTTTATGTATTTTTCTCCTTCCATAATTGGCTTTTAAGCCATTTTTATTATTAGGTAATGGAATTATCCTTTGGCGTAGATTAATTCCTTTTTAAGTACTATTATGTGCGAATTTGGTTGTGCTTATTTTACAACGACTAAAATATGAGTTTTTGCAGTTGCACAATTAGTTTTTGTAGCTGTTATTGTAACAATTGATGAACCTGCAGCTACTCCAGTAATGGTTACTTTGCCAGTTGCATATGCTGCTGTTGCTACAGTTGTTGTTGCACTTGCTACAGATACAGAAGCATCAACAGGGTCAGTTGCAATTACTATTTCAGCTGTTCCTGTTCCAGTTAATTCTACTCTATCAGGAACTACTCCTGCAAAGATAACACTTTCTTGAATTATATCAGTTACATCATCAACAGGTAAATCATCTGCATGAGATACTGTTATAACTCCTTTTCCTGTTATGTTTGCACCTAAAGATACTGCATCTTGATAGAATGATACATAGCCTTGGAATTTCCAACCTGTTCCATCAGGGTTTACTTGTAAGAAATCTAATTGCTTATTATAATCACCTTTAAGAATCATAAAGTTGTCTCTATGAGCCATAAAGGTGAACTCTTTTTGTGCGCTATCTTTTCTACCAAAAGTATAGTTTTTAACTCTACTTGTAGTTACAGTTTTTTCTATTTGGTCAGGAGCTGAACCTGTTGCAGGAATATCAGTTACACATAACCATAAACTGTATTTTGTTTCGCCTGTTCTTTTAATGAAAATTGCTGAACCAATATCGCTATAAGCTCTATTGTCATCAATTGCTTTAACTATTGGGTCTGACATTTTTTATCTCCTTTTCTAAATTAATCTATCTCTATTCTCTAACAACATTGCTGTATATCTCATTGTGATTCGATATATATTTTCATCAAGATTTGGTGTTGGCTGACATAAGGTTCGTTCAAACTGATAATAGCCTCCCATAACTTTGTCAACTAATTCTTTTAATTCATCTGCAATTTGTACTCTTGATGTTTTAACGTTGTCTACGATTTTGTCATTAGTATAAATATTTATTTCGTAATACATATTAGATACAGTTTCTCTAATTCTTGTCTTTGTAGTTTGCTGTGAATGAACATTGCTTTCTTCAAGAATTGTTACTAATGGAAATTTGTCTGAAACTTTTAATGCAAAAGGAATTACACGAGGTTCATAAAGACTTTTCTCAACAAGATATGTCTTTAAAGTATTATAAATCTCATTTTTCTTTGTGACATTCATTATACTAACCCCTCCTCCTCAAATACTTTTTGTGCAATAAGTTGATATGAAGCATCTAAATCTTGCAAAGCTTTATACATATATTCACTTGCGACTTGTCCTTTAGTCCAATGCTTTTCATTGCCTATATAATACCACCATCCACTTTCTCCATGTTGATTAACATCATACTGCCATTGTATGTTAGCATTATAACTTCTTGGGCTTTTTTCTCCAACAATTCCTGTACCAAATTCTACAAAAGCTGCATATTCTTTGTTAGTATAAACCTCTATCACATCTTTTAAGACTTGTGATTTTTTAAAGCTAGATGCAAGTTCTCCAGTATCTATTGGTACATACATTTTCATTTGTTGAATTGCAAAATCTGCATAAGCATTTAAAAGCTTTGATTTAATTCTTGCTAATTTTAGTTTAGTTTGTTTAAGGATTTCTATTCCTTTCATTATGCTGTCTTGACTTAATTCTAATTCATACTCTTTCATTCTTTACCTAATATTGTTTTAGATTTTGTTGTTGATTTAGTTTCTTCTTTGACTTTTTTCCATCCTGCAGCGACATAATCTGCAGCTAGAGTATCACTATCAATTGATTTAACTACGCCATCTTTTTCTACTAAAGTAGCCATACTTCCTCCTTATTTTTTTGATTTAATTTCTAATATTAAATCGTTTTTACCATCTTCGTTGTCAAAAGAAATTTTTGCTTCTTTGCCAGTTTGTATCATTGTGCCTAAATTGCCTAGCATTAATCTCTCTGTATCATTTTGTGGTCTGATTGACAATTTGTTCATGTCTAAAAATTTAGTTGTCATTGTTGACCTCCTATTTTTCAATCTTCTTAAAGTATATTGTTGTTGCTAAATTTTGTGGTCTTACACTATCTACCACAAAGTTTCCAGTACTTCCGTACGTTCCTTCGTGTTCTTCAATAGGTGTTGCACCATCAAGATAAGCAATATCTCCTTCTTTAATTTTGTACTTTAATCTATAAGGAACAACTGCTTTAAACACCTTTTTAATGCTTTCTCCAAACTCTTGAATATCAGTATATCCGCTTGCAGGTTGAACATTTATGTTATATTTAATAGGTTCATTATAAGTATATATTTCATCTCCATAATCATTAGTTGTTGGTGGTTCAATTCTACTTGCAATATAAATTGGTTTGGTCCATCTTCTATAAATGTTATAAGAAGGTTTAACATCTCCAATTTTATCCATCGAATCAATGATTAAGGTTTCATTTTCAACTTTTCCTTTTAACATATGTTAACTCCTTAAACGTCTTCTGTAGCAGAGCTTGAAATCGTTGTCTCTTCGTAGATTTCAAATGTTGATGGGTTGCCTACAGGTAACCCGTTTTTTAGCAACACTAGGTCCTTATAATTTGGTTCTAATGTTGCAGAAATATATATTGAAAAATTCTTTAGAATTGCGGTTTTCGTAGATATTTCTGTTCCTTCAGAGTCTTCATATTTAACTGACAATGTTGTTCCTGTTCCTTGTTTAGGTGTTAATGAATAATAATCAATTAATCTTGTTACTTCATTGTTGAACACATAAATATCTACACCAGTATAAACTATATCTTCTTTTGTTTTATCATCAATACTTGCATATATTTGATAAGTACCATTTTCAACTTTTGAAAAAGCTATAAAGGTATCTCCTAAAGTGGCATTGCTATAACTATAAGCCTCTTGTGAGTTCTTATAAAGAGCTACATTAATGCCACTTGAAGACCACAATTCATCATCTTTTTTGATATATATTTTAACCAAGTTATTAATAACCTTTTTCTTAATTGTACCTGCTTCAGAAATCAATTCTTCCATTAAAGCTAAAGACAATCCATCAGACATTCTTGTGAAACTTAATCCGTTTTCAGAATAACTCTTTAAACCTTGTAAGCCTAAAAGATTTTTAATTTCAACGCAAGCTCTTAATTGCCAGTTATAATACTTTCTTGGTAAATCAATTAATGACCAATCTTTAAAAGGGTATAAGTTGGCTAATGCTATGTTTTTTGTATCTTCTAGCAATTGGTTTAATATTCTATTATAAAGTTCTTCATCATCGAACTCATTAGGTATTCTTTCCCTCAATAAATCAATTTGTGCCATGTTTTACCCCTTATATTTTAAATTATCCTAAAGTAATTACTCTTGCAAATGGAATGTTCTTTGCATCAACATATGTTGCAGTAGATTCACCATCGTTTACTATCTCCCAGTTTGTTCCTGTTGCTAATTGAGCAGTTGTAGGTGAAAGTATAGAAGAAGAACCTTTCCAAGAAATAAATTTAGGTGCAAATAATTTTCTTTGTCTTGTGTAAAGTTTGTCAATACCACCATCAGTTGCAGGGTCTCTTGCTACTTCACTTGGAACTTTAGCGCCAACATTACAGTATTCAAAAGCACCTTTTCCTAATAGATATGTTTGATATTTTGTTTGTGGTAATACATAATCATTTGCTGCAACACCTGCAGGATAGAAATCAGAAGCTTTTACATCAGCTACTGCAATTTGTCCTGTTGTTGGGCTTGAAGCAACTACTTTTAATGCACCTGCAGTTGTGCTTTCAGCTGTTACATAACCATTTAATGTTGGAATATCATCATCTATAATAACAAGTTTGTTGTTGATTTGTCCGATATCAATATTTGATGTGATTCCGTTAGGGTCTGTATATTTTAAATATTGAAGAATTTGTAAATCTTCTAATGTTGTTGCAACTTTAGAGTGCATGAAAGCCATTGAAACATTCTTTTTCTTGTCTCCGAAAGCTTTTTGAGCGCCATCATTGATTGTTGAACCATCAATTGCTGTTGCTACTTCATAAGTATGAGCATCAATGAAAGCTGTTTCAGCTGTTCCTGTCATTGTGAACATACCTTTAATTATTGCAAGTAAGTCGTCCATATCTACACCTTGGTAGTATTCAGCAACTTCTTGAGCTATAGGCATATAGTCTTCTCCTGAAATATCAGTAGAAAAGTCTTTTTCTGCCCATCCTTTCATTCTTCCACAAACGATTTTTGTTTGTGAAAATGTATTTCTTGATGAAGTTGTTAAATCTGTATCTCCATCATAGTTTTGTACGTTTCCATCAACTAAACCTTTGATTGGTTCTATTAATTTGTTTCCACCAACTCCGTCAACTAATCTTGCTTTTAAACTATTGTTTACTTCTAAAACTCCTGATTTTAATAGAGAGTTTTCTCTTAAATTTGGAACTTTTCTCATGTATTTTTGAAATACTGCATCGTTCCATTCTTTGCTATCAAATCTAGCCATTTTTATTTTTCCTCCTTAAATTTTTATAACGACTCAAATTCGTCAGGATGCTCTGATTGGAATTTGTTTTGTTCTTCAGGAGAAAGATTTTGGAATTTATCCCAAGTCATTGTGTTATCTTCAGCCTTTGAATTAACATTTCCACCTTTAGGGGTAACGTCAATACTTGCCAAATCATCTTTTACTTTCTTTTCGGTTATTTCTTTTATTGAATTAAACTCTGATACGAAAGCATTTGCTAAATCCAAAGTTGCTTGTTCATCTTCTTTGACAAATTTACTTACAAGATTGTTTGCATTTTCTTCAGATATTCCAGCACCAACAAGTACTGACTTCGCTTTAACTGAATTAGTTAATTTCTTATAATCTTGCATTTGCTTTTCTAAAACTTTTTGTTGTGCAACTAATTTTTCTTGCTCTGTCATTTGTGCTTGTTTAATTTTTTGCAATTCATCATCAGAAGCTTTTAATCTGTCGATTTCTCCTTTGTCATTTTGAATTGTTTCACTTAATGTTTTGATTTGTTTGTCTTTTTCTGCAACTTCACTGTGAACAGAATTTAGCAATGATGTAACTTGGTCTTCTGTTGCTCCCTCTCCTAATATTTTACGAGCATCTTCTCTTGTCATTTTTTAATCCTCCTTAACGATAGTTTTAACGGTAACTAACCAACCATCAGATTAATATATTTTTTTCTTTTGATTTGCTCAAAAGATAAAGCCTTGATTATAGTTTAATGACATTTCGGTCAATATTTATTTTTCTTGGTCTTGTTTATTCTCAATATTGGTGTTTTTATTATTTATCTCTTGTGCCTTTATTACTGCATTATTGCTATTGTTTGGAGCTGCAGCTTGCTCCTTTTCTTTAGACTCTTTATCGAGTTGATTCCACATTGCAACCACTGCTGTTGGGTCTCCAAATAGATTTACTAATGGAACTGCAAACTCTTTTGGAACACCTAAAGAAATTAAAATATTTAATGCTTCAGATTTAGTTAATAAGTTCTCTGATTTATCTATATTAAACTTAATATCAACTTCGCTGACTTTTAAGTTCTTAATTGCACTGTTTTCAGCATCTTTACATATTTTAAGAATTAATCTTAAACCTTTTCTATCACAACTCTTAATCATGGTTTGGTCTGTTTTAGCTCTAATACCTGCAGAAGTAAATCCTTGTCCTGTCATTTTAGCTCTTCCAGTATCTCCGCTTGTAACACTACCATTATCAGTTGCCATTGGAACACCTAAAATTTGATGTAATGCAACTAAAAGTCTTGTATAAAATACCTGTGTGTCTGATGCATTAAGTCTATTGGCAATTGTATCAACACTAGCTTTTCGATTCTCGGTTGACTTAATTTTAATTGCACCTAGTTGTTTCATTTCTTCAAGACCTTCTTCGTCAATGTCGGCATTAGTAAATACCATAATTGCGTTGACAAATTGGTCTAAATCATCGAAATCGTCACTTTCTAATTGGTTTATTCCATTAAATAAGTCTTTCCCAATTTCGATTAAGGAAATTCTATCTCTATTTATGTACCATTCAGTAATTAAATGTTCATTAAGAACTATTTGTTCAGTCTTTACAAATCTTGGGCTACCTGTTTTATATGACACAACATAAAGTTTATTTCTGAAGTAAATCGTATAATCGCTATAGTACTGATTTTCAATAATCTTATTTCCTAGTTCGTCAACCTTTGGCAACCTTTGAACCATCTCTGTTTCAACTATGGAAAATAGTTGTTCATTATTAATGTTGCTAGAATATACGACTTCGCAATTGTCTCTTTTAACATTAAACAAAGAAAAAGGAGCTTCATCTTCCGATGCAGGTACATCCTGCTTCGTAAATCTAAATCCCCTTCCAACTACATAAACGTCTTCAACCAATTCTTGGTCTCTAGCATCTTTATTTTCATATGAAACATATTTATTAAGCTTTTGTATTTCCTCATTTGAAGTGTTTGAAGCCATTGTGTATTGAATAGGGTCACCTACGAGCCAATTCTTTTTGAAATCGACTATGGCATATGCCCAGTTCTCGACCTTTTTGTTGTTTATGTCTTCCCTTGTGAGTTTTTGCTTTTCGGTCAATATATCTTGCTGCCCTAAATAATAATTCCACAATTCTTTTGTTCGCTGCTTATTTGTATTATGAATAGATATTATATCAGGTAATAAGGTTTTTAAAACATTTTTTAGAGCGGTTTCACTCATAGAAAGCAATTCTGCTTCTGAATATGGAGCATAAATCGTTATTCTCCCATAACTATTACTCATAATAATATCTCCTTTATACTATTTCGCCCAAATTATACCAATAAGTTCCTAAAAAGTCAACATAACAAGTTACAGATTTCTATACTTAACATTAGGGTCTTCAGCAAACCTTGCTGACAAACTCAAAGGGTTTCTTTTGTAGTAATAGTAATAGATTGCGGGAACGCAAACTTTTCTTTGTTTTTCTAAATCTATAACGTCATGAGTGAAATTTGCATCTTCATAAAACTGTAAATTTTCATCAAACCTTTTATTCCCAATAATTTTAGTATCAAAGGCATAGCTCCATACCGCATTTCTGATTTGACCTTCTTTCGTATAGTCTGCTCTTTGTTCATTTACATAGATTAAAAGTTCTAATAAATCATAAGTATGGTCTAGCGCATATTTGCACATTATTTCCAAATAGTCACTTGCTATTGAGTCATCACTATCTATAAATCCAATATAATTTACTTTATCAATCAAATAATCAATTCCCCAATTACGGCAATATGAAACGCCTTTATTTGTATCGTTTCTATGAATTTTAATTATCTCTGAAGCATATGCATCAAGCCATTTGCTCTTTTGTCCGTCCTCAATAATAACTATTAAAAGGTTTTGCGTTGTTTCAATTTGTTTGGATATATTCTCCATTAATTTCTTAAAGTATATTTCGCACTCTTCTGTGTTTTTGTAATAAGGAATAATGAATCCGATTGGCTTTTTCTTCATTTTACATCCTTTCGTACTTTAAAATGGTCGTCTAAATGGAATTGCTTTCATTTCAAGACCATTTTCTTCAATAATTTGGTCAGCAAACAAGGCTGTACTATCTATCATATCATCGTGTTTATTAGGATAATCAAAACTATAACTAGTCATTTGGTCCATTGCTTTTCCTATTGGTGTACCTAAACCATATAAAATCTTATTTGGAAAAACTATTTTCCTTAAAATGATATCTTTGAATTTATTAATTCTTTCATATTTCTTTTCACTACTGTATTTCTCTATTATTTTTAAATTATAATAACCTTTCTCTTCGCATCTTTCATATATTACTGAA
>JAEIGA010020714.1_pt1 | contig 10023 bp, 4 predicted proteins | sample 9270691 | NCBI WGS metagenome assembly JAEIGA01 (sample SAMN17057246, study PRJNA624740) | gut metagenome | biome: biome; isolation source: fecal sample | host: Bos grunniens | place: China: Xizang | collected 2019
AAGGTCACAGAACCAACCTCACCATTGTTCAAGATAACATAACCCGCACGTCCGTAGAAGTTACTGATAAGAGCACCCAAGTCCATTGGGAACGCATCGGGACCAGGCAGTTCCTCCATACGGTTCGACATCTCACGCAAAGCCTGTGCCCAACGAGAAGTAGAGTCGGCCATCAGCAGAACACGAAGACCCATGGAACGATAATACTCTGCCATCGTCATAGCAGTATACACAGAAGCCTCACGAGCAGCAACAGGCATGTTAGAAGTGTTGGCAATAATAATAGTGCGCTCCATCAACTTGCGACCTGTATGGGGGTCAACCAACTCGGGGAACTCAGTAAAGATTTCCACAACCTCATTGGCACGTTCACCGCAAGCAGCAATAATCACAATGTCGGCTTCAGCCTGCTTTGATATGGCATGCTGCAACACAGTCTTACCCGTACCGAAAGGACCAGGAATAAATCCCGTACCACCTTCCACAATCGGATTGAACGTATCAATAGTACGCACACCTGTCTCAAGCAACTTGAATGGACGGGGTTTCTCCTTATAGTTAGTCATCGCAAACTTAACCGGCCAGTGCTGCACCATATCAAGTTTGATCTCATTACCCTGCTCGTCTGTCAAAACAGCAATAGTGTCATGTATCTTATATTGACCTTTTGGCACAATACTCTTGACGGTTGCAGTTCCTTCCATCTGGAAAGGAGCCATAATCTTAAGTGGCTGATGGTTTTCCTCTACCTTGCCCAGCCAAGCACTTGCTTGCACCTTGTCGCCTACTTTTACAATAGGTTCAAAGTCCCAAAGGCGTTCGCTGTCAAGAGCATCTGTATATTGACCGCGCTTCAGGAAAACGCCGTCCATCTTGTCGAGGTCGTTCTGCAGACCATCATAGTTATGGCTGAGCATACCAGGACCAAGCTGGATTTCGAGCATATGGCCTGTGAATTCTGCTTCGGCACCAATTTTCAATCCGCGTGTGCTCTCAAAGACTTGCACATATACGTCCTGTTTTACGACCTTGATGACCTCTGCCATCAAACGGTCGCCACCTGTGGTGATGTAGCATATCTCGCCTTGGATCACAGGTCCATCCACTTGGAGTGTGACCATATTGGCAACTACGCCACTAACAATTCCTTTTGTCATATTTATCTTGTCTTTTTATTGATCATTGTTTTGACTGAGCAAGGAATTCGTCTGGAACTCTTGCTTCTCCACGAAGGTTATCGATAATTCGTTGGAAGGTTTCCTTGCCTTGTTCTACGTCCAGTTTTGCCCATCGTTCCTGCATCTGCAATTTGCAGAGATAGGCAAAGACTGCTTCCATGCTGAAAGGTTCGAAGAAGGTTCGTTCGTCAAGCCATACCCACTTGAAGGCGTCTATCATCTTCTCTTTTCGAACTGGATCGTCTTCTTCGACTATCTTCATGAGTTGAGGGATATACTCAAGTTCATGGGTTAGGTTAAAGTCTTTGGTCTTGTTCTCGCGTATCATTTCCTGCACCTCGCCTTCGCCTTTTACGAAGTCTCCTACGCTCCAACCTTGGGTGCGTGCCAACATGGCTGTGAGGATGTTGGTAATGTCGAGATTGAGTTTATACCAACGGCGCATCATTCGATTAGGGCAGGTGCGGATGGCGTAGTTGAGGAACTGGAAGGCTATCTCGTCTTCGGGGAAATAGTCTGCTTTGTCTTTGTTGAAAGCATACTCTCGAGCGAAGACACTCATAAAGGCGGGGAAGCGGTGTACGTTGAAGTTCAGTTCTGTTGCGCTGGTGATGAGGTCCTGCAGTTGCTCGTGGGTAAAGTTTCCCCACTGGTCGATGTTTGCTTCGGGATTCTTGAGAAGTTTGACCAAATTGATGCAATCGAAGTGCAGGAAGAAGTAGAAGAGCAACTTTTTGTCCTGTGAGGTAAGTTGTTCTCCGCATTGTTCCCGCATTTGCTCTACGGTCATCCCGGGCTTTGCATCTTGTAGGTCTATGTCCGGCAAGCCGGCTATCATGCAATAATAATTGGCCATTTACTCTGACTTCTAAAAGAGCATTTCGACGAGTTGCGGGCGGAGGAAGTTCTTGAAGTAGGTTTCGAACTCTTCCTTGCCGAAGTTTACTTTGTAGCTTCCGTCGGCTGGTGCGATGGTGAGCATGGTATTTTTGTCGTTTACCTTGTTGATGGTAACGCCCTTGTCGAGCAGTGTTTTTGCTTTTTCGGCGAAGTATGCTTTGAGGTTATCTGCTTCGCTGCTGGAGATGACTACTGGTTCGTCGGCGCTCCACTTTTGGGCGAGTGCTACGGCAAACTGTCCGAGAAAGTCGGGGTTTGCGGTCATTTCCTTGACTGCTTCCTTGACAACGTTGTCGGTCAGTACGTTTGTCACTTCGGTCTTGAGTGCGCTCAAGGCTTGTGTGGTGTACATTTTGAGTTCGTTGCGTGTGTTGGCTGCGGTGTCGCCGGCTTGCTTTTGTGCTTGGGCGACGATGTCTTGTGCCTGCTGACGTGCTTCCTGCAGGATGGTTTCTGCTTGTTGTTGCGCCTGCTTGACAATGCGATCGGCTTCGGCTTGACCTTTCTCTACGCCTTCGCGCAAGATTTTCTCGGTAAGTTCTTGTATCTTTTCCATTAGTCTTTTTATGTGTATTTATGCTATTCTCGGCACGAAGGTACAAAATTCCTTTGGGATTTCTGTTCTTCTGTACAAAAAAAATGCCCTAACTGCCATTTTATGGCATGAAAGGGCATTTGGTTGTTGCTATTTAATAGTTGCTTGAGGCGATTTAGTAGACGCCAAGTTCTGCGATTGCCAGTTTGCCTTGATGGCGAAGAATGGTGACGCGGACTTTTTCGGCACCGACGGGGTCGAAGTGATGTTGTTTGAGGCGGCAGTCGGGAGCCTGTCCTTCGAAGATTGTATACCAGTTTTTGCCACGTTTGTATTCGAGGCGATAGGTCTGCATGCTGCCTTTTCTTTCTTCGAGAATGGTTACCAGAGAGATTTGTTTTTTGCCTTGCAGGTCCACCTCGAACCAGGGTTCCTTGACGGAGGGAGCGGAGGTCCATGCTGTGACGAAATCGTCGTCGCAGGCGAAATCGCCGATGCCGATGCCTGCACTCCAACTGAATTCGGTGGGACAGTATTTGGCAAGGTTGCGGCGAATGATGGGGGCTTCGCAGGCTGGGATGGGCTTTGTTGGGCCGGCATGTTGCCAGAGTTGGCCTATTTGGCGAAGTGCTTCTACGGCATTGTCGTCCATCAGACCATCGCGATTAGGAGCTACGTTGAGCATAAAGTTGCAGTATGCCTCGTTATAGGGGCGGATGTTTTCCTCGACGAGCCAGCGTACGTCCTTGAGTTTGTCGGTTGGCATGGACTCTCTCCAGAACCATGATTTCTGTATGCTCAGGCAGGCCATTGCAGGGAGTCTGTTTTCGTTGGTGTTTATCTTCTGTCCTGCGCCTTGTTCATACGATTTGATGTCTGTGTAGAACAATGCCTCGCGCGGATACTTGGCAGCATTGAGGTCCATGACGAGGCAGTTGGGCTGCAGGCTCTTGATGTATTCGTAGATTTCCTGGAATGGTATTTCTTCGTAGGAAATGCGTGACCAGGGGGCGTCCCAGCCATCGATGATGAGGGCCGAAATCTCGCCATAGTTGGTGAGGAGTTCCTTCAGCTGTGCCTTGATGTACTTCGTGTGGCTTGGTTTGATGTGGCCGGGGCGGATGCGGTGGTGTGTGTCGAGGATGCTGAAGTAGAGCATGACGCCAAGACCTTCCTGGCGGAAGGCGTCGACATACTGGCGAACGACATCGACCTTGGCTGGCGACTGCATGGAGTTGTAGTCGGTTGTCTTGGTATCCCAGATGCAGAAGCCGCTGTGATGCTTGGTGGTAAGGCAGCCATAGGCCATGTTGGCCGACTTGGCAGCCTTTGCCCACTGGCTGCAATCGAGGCGTGTGGGGGCAAAAGCCGAAGCGGGCATATCGGGATCTGGCCAGTCGTCGGTTGAATATGTAGGCATGTTGTAGTGGATGAACATGCCGAAACGGTAATCTACAAAGCCTTGCTGCAATTCGCGCAAAGACTTCTGCTGGGCAAACATGCTGCAAGCCATCAGCAATGAAGAACACAGGAGAAAAATTCTTTTCATGTTATTAAATTTAATGTTAGAAATAAATGTTAGTATCGAAACCGCAGGCCTCTCAAAAAGAAGCACTGCCTGATTGGCAATAATGCTTAACCTTTCGGGCGACAATGGTTAAGCCTTTTGACAATAATGGTTAACCTGTTTGAAACGCCCGCTACAGCCTGTTGCAAAAGAAGGCGTGCTCTTATCTACATAAAAGCACGTCCCTCTCTATATCAACAAATTAAGTTTACCATATATCCTCTGGCTTTACGGGGCTGTCGTAAACCTCCTTGGGACAATACTCGAAGTAGTCGAGATAGAGTTCCTTCGTGGTTGACTCCAGCACAGACTTGAAGCGAATGTAATAGGGTCTGCCAGCCTCGAGCGTCTGGCGGACAATAATATATCGGCTGCAATTGTCCTTGTCGCGAGCCGTAGTGGTGTTCAACTCTGTTTCGTGACGCGTAGCCTTCATCATGCCATGGTTGCGGAGTTTCTGGTCAATTTCGATAATCTCGTCTTCCTCCTTGCCGGAATCTCTGAAGTCGCTCCATGTAGTGCCCTCACCAAAGGCAGCCTGCACGGTTTTCGTCATGTCGATAGGAATACCGGCTACGGGCAAGTGCTTGGGGTCTGTACCGAAATAAACCTGCACCACACCACGCGCAGCCGTAGCAAGCAACTTGTAGCGCACCTCGTAAGTGTTCGTCTTCGGAACAGGAGGCAGGGTGAACATAATGTCGAACTTGCCGAAGGCCTTGTCCTCGTCCTGGCAATAGTTGGCCCAAGCAGTCCTGTAACCATTATAGTGAATCAAGTGTGTCTCCTCGTTCAAGATAGACATGTTGTCGAAATACTTGTAATCCTTGTCCTGTGGGATATACACATGCATCCACTTGCCCTCCGGACTGTCGGCACGACGGATGCCATTGGTGATAGCCTCGGGGAAGAGAGCGAAAAGGTCGAAACGGATACGTTCGCGGCTCAAGTCGTCGCGTGTGGTAGTACTATAGCCCAAAGGCTCGTCTATCGGATAAATGCATGCATTGACAATATCCGTAACCTCGGCCATCTCATGTTCCGTCTGAACAAGGACACCACGCTTGTCGGGAGCACAATAGGTCTCGAAACCAGTACCCATTACGCCATTGTCTCTTTCGGGGAAACTGTTCAGGTAAACACCATTGCTTATCGAGCTCTCATATATCTTAATCAAACGGTCGCCGCCAAACACAGGATACCACTCCATAACCGGAAGCGTGTACTTATGCGGCGAACTGAGGCTATAACCCAACTCGTTGCAATGGTAAACAAGCTTGTTGGCAGGAATTCGCATCGGAAGAATATGGTAAGCAACCCACTGGTGCAACATATTCTTGGGCGACTCGTAATCTGTATTCACCTGATAACCGTTCTCGGCAAGGAACAGACCTTTATTGTAAACCCAGTCCTGCAACTTCTCAACAGCATCGGCGGCAGTAGGGTCAATGCCCTGAGACTGCCAGAATTCATCCGTCTCGCAGAACAAAGTAAAGCCATACTTGCGATGCTCGGGAGCATGGGCATCGGGGTCGTCGGGAGTATAGGACATATCATATCCGGCCTTATCCATATAGTTCTTCATGTCGGGAATCTTGCCTTCCTGATACAACGACTCATATACCTCGTCGCGCACCTTGCTGAGTGTATCAAGCAGACCACAAGCCTGCAAAGCCTTGGCGAACATCAAATAGCCCTCACGTTTCTCGTCGAGAATAGTCTGGAAGTAACGAGCACAAGACTCATCCTTCGGAGCAATAACCTTATGCAACTGATGAATAACACCATTGATGAGAGGAATATCACAGTTAATGGGGTCAATAGGACACTCCTTATCCAGATATATACTGTCGTTATTACCCTGACGCACCGTCAGTTTATGGTCATATATGTTAGGCAGAGGGAACTCTGCATTCTCTTTTCCGTTTCCAAATGTTGAAATAAGTGCGGTTGTATAACGCTGCGACTCACTGTTGCCGCCGTCAATAACCGTATTCTGCACAACCAGTTTTATCACCGAGTCGCGCTTGTAGGCATTCTCAAAAGCATCCCACGAAGGTTCGTTAATCAAGCCCTGTTCCACCAGGTCCTGCAAATAGGCATTGATAGCCTCGTTGGTAAGAGCAAAACACGTGTAGTTGCCACGTGCCGTCAAAAGCTGATAGACAGAAGACTTACTCCTCCCACTCACGGGCACTTGCTTCGTCAACTCCAAATACTGCGAATAGCTATTTGGGTGTGCTTCAAGATAACTGGCTACAGTATACTCCGTAAAAACATATCGAGCAGAGGTATCTATATTCTCTGTACAAGAAGATATTAAAAGTAAGGTGGCAAGTGAAAGAATGAGCTTCCTCATCGTTATAATTATAATAAATTGTTGTTAGATAATTAAGGGGTATTCTCTTGGCCAGGCACAAAGCCTGACCAAGAGAATAAAAAGAGTTTTGGTTGATTATTGTTCAGCCATCATGTTCAAGATAGTAACGAAGTCGGCAATATCAATTGTGCCGTCACCATTGATGTCTGCGTCAGCGTTGGCTGCGCCTTCAGCCATAATGTTCAGGACAGAAACAGCGTCTGCAATATCAATTGCATCATCGCCGTTGATGTCACCCTCAACACCATTGATAGCCTTACCGCCAGCAGCCTTCATCTCAGCCTTTGTGATGAAGCGGAAGTTGCGAGCTGAAAGTGAAAGGATATTTTCCTTATTAGCCTTGCTGCTGATAGTCCAGTAAATAGAGTGGTTAGCAGCAGTACCGAACTGATAGTTCTTAATACCCTTGTTCACGTTGACATAAACAGCTGTCCATTCCTCTGTTGCGGGCAATGTATCGAACTTCTCAACAATACCTGTCAAGAGATTCGGAGTCTCGTACATCATTGAGCTACCTTCGATATCCTGAGCAGCAGTATAATCGAATGTAAGGATTACTTCGTCCTCCTCGAGAGCCTCATAAAGGCCAGTCAACTCAAGTGCAGGATTAGAACCGATTGTTGTAATCTCGAATGCATAACGCTCCTGGAAGTATTCAACGTTAGTACCCTTGTCGTTCTTAACGCCAAGATAATCCGGCCACTTAGTATAGAGGGCATCCTTTGCTTCTTCTGCAGCAACGCCATCTTCATATGAACCTTCGGCCAGGTTATCCTTAACCGCATAAACATCTTCCTCCATTGAGGTATCATCCAATGGCAAGAAGCTAATCCAGTGGTTGTAAACCTTATCTGAAGCATTGTTAAGTTCAACATATGCCTTCTTGGTCTCATTGATAGACTGCATCAATTCACCAAGAGCCTTCTCAGCCTCATAAGTATTTACGCCAGAGTACTGCAGAAGCTGTTCCTTCTGACTTACACTGTAGTTAGGTTCAGAAACGAATGTTTCAGAGTCTGCAGGATCAGCAGCCATATAAGTTTCTGTCAAGGTTGTGATGCGAGCAGCGTTGTATTCTGCAACTTCTGTCAAAGCCTCAGTTGCGTCTGCAGCTTCCTCACCGAGGTAGAACAAACGGAAGTTACCAGCACCAGTCCAGTCACCACCCTTTGTTGTGCCTTCGTTCTTCAAGCCGATAGTCAAAGTACCGTCAACAACCTGAGCAACCAAAGTTACGAGATAGCGATCGTTCAAGAATGCATGAGCAGAACCCTCGCAACCCCAGATACCAATGCCAAAGTTTTCAATAGAGTCGGCATCGTAAATCATCTTGTCAGAGTAAATACCAAGCCAAGCATCAGCTGAGTCTGCAACTGCATCTTCACGAATAACGGGAATGTAAGTAGCTACGTCGTTTGCATATGCCATAGCAGCATAGTTGTAGCTCAGCAAGTCGCCATTAGCACGGAAGCCTGCGTTCAAAGTTACCTTGTAGTAACCGTTCTTCAAGTTAGCAAGAGTCTGTTTAACGTCGAACTTAGAGTTCTCATTGCAGAACTCAGCAGCAGACATTGTCATCTCTTCGTTGGTTGCGCTACGGAAGATGTAGCCTTCCCAACCCTCTGCCTGACGACCGAGGCTATTGCCTTCTTCGTCCTTCAAAGTTTCTGTAGCTTCGCCGAAGCTGCGGTTCACGATGAGTGAGCTAATTTCCATGCCCTTGCCGTAGCCTGCAGCAACAGCAGCAGCCTTGAGGCTCTCCATGAACTTGATTTCGTCGATTACTACGCTGTCTGCCAAGAGGTGATTTTCGATGATGTACTGTGCAGAACCGTTAGGATAGAGTTCTGAAACCTCGATAGTCTCGTTCAAGTAGTTGTCGAAGATTGTCAGAGCCTCGCTTTCAGCAAGAGGATTGTCATTGAGATAAGCGTTAGCCTCTTCAACCTTTGAGATATACATGTCGTATGTTTCTGCACTTGCAGTAATCAAGTCGCGAAGTTCTGCGAGACGATAGTTGCAACGGAAGAGAGCCTCCATGTTGACACATTCGTCAATTTCAGTAATAGTAGCTTCGTACTCGTCGATGAGTTTCTGTTCTGCTGTTACGTCATAATCGAACTCGTTAGCAGCAGCGATGTACTCTTCCTTGATAACTTCGAACTCTTCTTCTGTACCGAAGCGCAATTCGTTCATCTGGATAGCATCACCTGCATAAGCCTTAGTTACAACAACCTTATAATATGTGTATTCTACGGTTGTTTCTGTGCTGAAGCCGAAGTATGAAGGTTCGGCATCAACAGGACGCAAACGATCCTTGCCAATATTTTCCTTCACGTCGATGAGTTCCCATCCTTCTGCATCCTTGGTAGCCTCGCCGTCGCCAGTGAAGTTAGCACCGTAGATGTACCATGTGCCCCAGTTACGATCCTGGTATGCACCGGTATCGTTACCTGTTGTCAATGTGTAGAAGAAGGGATTAACGGGATCCATTGTGCGGAAGATAACATAGGTGTTACCATTGATGTCGGGCTGACCACCCCACTTGGTTGCGTTAACCTTTACTTCCTCGCCTGTTTCGGGATCGATTTCAGTTGAGTTCAAAGCGATGCCGTCGATGATGTTGCCATAGAAGCCGTCGCCCCATTCGCCACGAGTGTGACCGCCGATGAGGATGTAGGGCTTAATGCCTTCTACTACGTCGATAATCCACTGAATATAGGTGATTTCGTCCTGCATTACTTCGTTGTCGAGAGAAAGAGTTGAGGTGATGTACTCGTAAGAACCACGAATGTACTTAACGCCTGCACCTTCGTTGTCGCTCAAGTAATCGTCTCTCCACTGGCTCATGTTTTCAGATTCGATAGAAAGACCATCGAGCTGACCGGCCAAATCCATGTATGTCTCATAGAGAGCAGCTGATTCTTCGATAACAGCCATGAGCTCGTTGAGCTCGTTTGCAAGACGTCTTACGTCGGGAGCATTAACTGAATTCTGCAACTGCTCGAACTTCTCGTTAAACTCGTTTACGTAGCCTGCGTATGCAGTAATTCCTTCGAGAGCATAAGCAAAGTCAGCAAACTGACTGATGAATTCTTCACGATACTCGAACAGGTTGCCCATGTTGTAGAATGTGAACTCGTTCATCTGCATTGTTCCACCGCCTGCAGCCTCCACATTAATCATGAAGTACTCGTAAGGCTCTGCGCAACCTTCTGAGAGGTTGATATAGCTTTCGTAAACATTGTAGGTGGCAAGGATGTCGGTACCGACATTGGTCTTAGAATCGAGGAGTACCCACTTGTCGGATTCTTTTGTTACTGTTTCGCCTTCGGCAAAGTTTGCACCCCAAATCTTCCAAGTCTTCCAGTTACGAGAGGGATAGCTGTGAGTATCACCACCGGTTACAAGACCATAGTATGTGGGCTTGATGGGGCTGTCGCTCTTGAAGACAAGTGTCCAA
>JAEIGA010020715.1_pt1 | contig 10023 bp, 11 predicted proteins | sample 9270691 | NCBI WGS metagenome assembly JAEIGA01 (sample SAMN17057246, study PRJNA624740) | gut metagenome | biome: biome; isolation source: fecal sample | host: Bos grunniens | place: China: Xizang | collected 2019
GAATTAGTTTATCAGTTAAAAGGTTAAACTTGTTAAACCAAATTAACTTTCTCAACAACTACTAAACTGCTAAACTAATTAACTCATTAACAATTTTAGTAGTTTAATTGCTTGTTCTATTTCGTGTATATGGATATATTCGTCAGCCGTATGCGAGCGGGCAGAGTCGCCAGGACCGAACTTCACCTTTGGACAATTCAGCAACGCCATATTGCTCATGGTAGGCGAGCCATACAACTTGATTCCTAATTCTTTTGCACGTTGCACAACCTTTGCCTCCAGTGGAGTAGAGGAAGCATTCAATCGCGTAGAACGAGGGGTGAGAGTAGATTGTACCATAGGTTGTAAGATGTTGACAATCTCTTGGTTGGTGTACAAACCATTGGAGCGAATATCTACGACAAACTTGCATGTATCAGGCACCACATTGTGCTGCGTACCCGCCTGAATCATTGTAGTAGTCATCTTCACTTTACCCAAGTATGGTGACTCCTTATCGAAAGCGTAATTACGCAATGTCTGTATGTCATCAAGGGCGATATAAAGTGCATTCACTCCCTCTTCGCGTGCCGCATGTCCTGCCTTGCCTTTGGCTTCTGCATCTAGCACCAATAATCCGCGCTCTGCCACTGCCATATCTAAAGAGGTTGGCTCACCCACTATAGCCCAATCTACGTATCCAATCTCTGGCAGCACCAATTCTATTCCGTTTCTACCACTATTCTCTTCCTCTGCCGTGAGGGTAAGAACTACTCGTTTTCCAGGTATAGGTGCTTTCAAAAGCTTCATAAACACTGCGAGCATAGCTATCACACTGCCACCATCATCATTCGCACCTAATCCATATATAGTAGTCCCATCATACTCGCCACCAAATGGATCTCGAGTATAAGATGCTGATGGTTTAACAGTATCAATATGCGCATTGAGCAAGATGGTTTCTGGTCCATCTCCACATTCTGCCCAAAGGTTGTTTCCCACACGATGAGGCGTACACCCTTCGGCGGTCATCCATTCCGCAAGCATGGTGCACACCGCATCCTCCTGCCCAGAGATTGATGGGGTCTGGATCATGCGTTGCAGCAGTGTGATGTATTTGGTGTCCATTTTAGTTATAAACTATGAGTGATAAGTTATGAGATCAGTGCGAACTAAATCTCTTGTATTATTGTGCCGCCTTGCAGCTTAGTGGCGTGGGTGATGCGTACACCTTGTACACCTCTTTCCAAAGCTGCGAAAGCGTTATCTATCTTTGGTATCATACCGCCAGATACAATGCCGTCGGCAAGCAGTTGCTTGTATGACTCGCGGGTGATGCGTGGAATGAGTGATGACTCATCATCGGCATCGCGTAGCACGCCTGCCTTCTCGAAGCAGAAAGTCAATTGTACCTCTGGAGCGAGTGATATAGCCGTCTCAGACGCTACCGTATCGGCATTGGTATTAAGTAATAAACCTTCCTCACTATAGGTGATAGGAGCAATGACAGGAGTCAATCCATTATCTAGAAGCATACGCAGGTGCTTACCATTAACCTCCTTTACATCACCTACATAGCCATAGTCGATACCATTCTTGATAGGACGTTTCGCGGAGCGCATCCATCCGCCATCGGCACCTGTCAAACCAATAGCATTAACGCCCATAGTGTGGAGTAGGGTAACCACTTGTTTGTTGACCAGTCCGCCATAAACCATGGTCACGATATCAAGGGTCTCTTTGTCGGTCACACGACGACCGTCAATCATCTGTGTCATTACACCCAAACGCTCTGCCATGGTCGTAGCCAAACGTCCACCACCATGCACAAGCACCTTTGGTCCTTCTACGGCAGCAAACTGACGAAGAAACATCTCACGCGATGCCTCATTCTCCAATATACCGCCACCTATTTTGATTACTTGGATCATGTTCATTTTTATCGGTTATTCCTTTGCCGGTTATTCCTTTATCGGTTATTCCTTTGTCGGTTATTCCTTTGCCGGTTATTCCTTTATCGGTTATTCCTTTGTCGGTTATTCCTTTGCCGGTTATTCCTTTATCGGTTATTCCTTTGTCGGTCCGTTTAACCGCTTAACCATCTAACCGTATCACCGCCGTAAAGCGTGTAACCTATTTAACATATTTGCTATACGATGAACATATGCATTTGCAGCATCATATTCTTCTTTAGAAATATAGCCTAATTCTGTCGAAATATCTAGATGACATTGTACCTCCATCAATGAGCCATAAGATATCTCCAAAAAATGTTTCTGTTCTTTTATAGATGTCCTTCCCATTCCCTCAGCAATATTTGCAGGAACAGAGATTACCGCACGGCGAATTTGATCACATAGTGCATATTTCTCTTCGGAAGGATATTTCCTCAATAATTTATACACAAAATGTATCAATTCTTTAGAAACTTTATACACATCTAAATTTTGATAATTCGCCTCCATAATTCAATTTTTTAATATCCCTTTGTCGGTTATTCGGCTGTCTAACCGCCTAACCGTCTAACCGTTTATATCTTCCAACATTCGTTTCATCACCACTTGGATACTGGTCACGCGGTTGGCAGCCTCTGGAATCACGATAGAACGCTCAGAGTCAATCACACCGTCGCTGACAATCACATTGCGGCGAACAGGCAGACAGTGCATGAAACGTGCATTATTGGTTACTGCCATATGTGCCTCGTCCACCATCCAACTGCGGTCGGAGCAAAGGATCTTGCCATAGTTCTCTGGCTCTGTTACACCAGGACAAGACCAGTTCTTTGCATAGACAAAGTCTGCGCCCTCAAGCGCTTTCATCTGGTCGTACTCTACGCGAGCATTACCCGCAAAGCGTGGGTCAAGTTCATAGCCCTTAGGATGAGTAATCACAAAGTCCACATCCGCTGCGTTCATCCACTCGGCAAAAGAGTTTGGTACAGCTTGTGGCAATGCCTTAGGGTGGGGTGCCCAAGTGAGAACGACCTTTGGTCGTTTGGTTTCCTTATACTCATCAATAGTGATAAGATCCGCAAAGGCTTGGCATGGGTGCACAGTAGCTGACTCGAGTGAAATAACAGGTTTGCCTGAGTATTGTACAAACTGCTGAAGCACAGTCTCTTGGTAGTCATACTCACGGTCGGTGAGACCTGCAAACGAGCGTACGCCGATGATGTCGCAATAGCTAGCCATCACGGGGATAGCTTCGCGCAAGTGCTCGCTTTTGCCTCCGTCCATAACGACACCAAGTTCGGTTTCGAGTTGCCAGCTATCTTGTCCTATATTGAGCACGATAGGCGACATGCCGAGGTTGAGGGCAGCCTTCTGAGAAGATAGACGGGTGCGCAAAGAAGAGTTGAAGAACACGAGCATGATAGTCTTGTTCTCTCCAAGATGCTTCCACGCATATGGAGTGGCTTTGACTTGGCGAGCCTCCTCAAGTGCGAGATTAAGGTCGCCGATATCTTGTACATGAAAGAATGATTTCATATTATTAGTAGTTTAGTAGTTCAGGAGTACTTTGATGGCTGAAAGGAAGCGGTCGGCTTGCTCTTGGGTTAAACACAATGGGGCGAGGAGGCGAACCATGTTGGTGCCTGCTACGCCGGTGAAGATATGGTAGTCTTTCAACAATGCTTGGCGGATAGGTGCCACGCTATCATGGAACTCGATGCCAATCATCATACCACGACCACGTACCTCTTTGATCTTATCACTCTTAGGCAAGTTAGCTAAGATATACTCGCCGACATTATGAGCGTTTTCCAGTAGATTCTCTTGCTCCATCACGTCCAATACTGCCAATGCCGCTGCCATAGCCAAATAGTTACCACCAAAAGTAGTGCCCAACATACCCTTAGTGGCTTGGAACATAGGCGAAATCAATACACCACCACAAGGAAAGCCATTAGCCATACCCTTTGCCATGGTGATGATATCAGGACGGACTCCATACCATTGGTGGGCAAAGAACTTACCGGTACGACCATATCCGCTTTGAATCTCGTCGAGAATAAGTACTGCGCCGTGTTGTTGGGTCAATTCGCGGAGCGAGCGCATGAATTCAGCAGTAGGGACATGGATACCTCCACAACCTTGGATGCCCTCGATAATGACAGCCGCCACATCGCCTTTAGCGAGTTCTTGCTCTACGGCGAGGATGTCATTGAGATCAAGGAAAGTGACTGGATGGCACTGGTTGAATGGCGCTTGGATCTTAGGATTATCGGTTACAGCCACCGCGCCGCTAGTTCGACCATGGAAACTGCGATGGAAAGCTATCACACGGCTCTTGCCTGTATGGAAAGATGCCAATTTGAGGGCGTTCTCGTTGCTCTCGGCACCCGAGTTGTCGAGGAAGAGGGTGTAATCCTCATAGCCAGAGATACGGCCCAAACGCTCTGCCAATTGCTCCTGGAGAGGGTTTTGAACAGAATTGGAGTAGAAGCCAATCTTACTGAGTTGATCAGAGAGCACCTGCACATAGTGTGGATGGGTGTGACCGATGCTGATAACGGCGTGACCGCCATAGAGGTCAAGGTACTCTTGACCTTTGTCGTCCCAAATGCGACAGCCCTCAGCCTTGACAGGTGTCACATCAAAGAGTGAATATACATCGAATAGTTTCATATTTTTTTTAGTTTGTAGATCGCTACGCTGTAGATCGTTCGCGTTGCTCACTGTAGATCACTTCGTTGTAGACTTTTTTAGGAACACTACAGCCACACAGTGGCGATCTACAGGGCTCTGCCCGATCTAAATTCTACAGCAAAGCGATCTTAAAATGCAAGTGCCTTCAAGTTTAAACCCATTTTTTCATCTAAGCCGAACATAAGGTTCATGTTTTGCAGGGCTTGGCCGCTGGCGCCTTTTAGGAGGTTGTCAATGACAGAGGTTACCAATAAACGACCTTCGTGCACTTGGGTTTGCAATACGCACTTGTTGGTGTTTACCACATCCTTGAGGTTCACCTCTTTGTTGATCACATGGGTAAAAGCCGCATCCTTGTAGTATTGGCGATAGAGCTCGTATGCCTCTTCTGCGGTGCCGTCGAATGGCATAGTCACAGCCGCGATGATACCACGAGAGAAATCACCACGCATAGGGATAAACTCTACTTTCATGCCTGTGTTGCGACCAATCTCCAACAAATGCTGGTGAGTAAAGGCTTTATAGACAGACATATTGTCGTTGCGCCAAGAGAAGTGGGTGGTAGCCGTAGGCTTTTGTCCCGCGCCTGTAGAACCTGTGATAGCGGTTACGCTAGCCTCGGTAGCACGACCCATCATTGGCAGCAATGCCAATTGAATAGCAGTTGCAAAACAACCTGGATTTGCGAGCTTGGTACAACTGCATATCTTATCGCGTTGGAGCTCTGGCAAACCATAGACATAGCCATCGTGCTCGTCACGATAGTCCTGCGCAAGGTCGATGATCTTCAAGGTGTCAGGACACTCGTTCTCAGCCCAGAAAGCAGTACTTTTGCCGTGACCAGAGCAGAGGAAAAGCACGTCAATAGCGTGAAGGTCGTATGTGTCGGAGAAGCATTGATCGGTGTCGCCTATCAGGCCAGTATGTACAGCGTGGAATGGCTGACCAGCATTGCTGGTAGAATGCGCAAAGGTAATCTCCACCTCTGGGTGGTTAACCAAAAGGCGGATAAGTTCGCCTGCGGTATAGCCCGCTGCGCCTATTATTCCTACTTTTATCATTGTCGTTATTAGTTTGTAGATCGCTGCGCTGTAGATCGTTCGCGTTGCTCACTGTAGATCACTTCGTTGTAGACTTTCTTAGGAACACTACAGCCCGCAGGGCGATCTACAGGGCTCTGCCCGATCTAAATTCTACAGCAAAGCGATCTTATAATGTTTCGTCATCGTGGTTAGCGTAGTATACACGGAGTGGGGTAGAGAGGACTTTGATGAAGCCCTTAGCCTCCTCAGAGGTCCAACCTTTTTGCATCTCGCCATACTCGCCGAGTTTGGTCTTAACGAGGTCGTCCTTAGAATCTACACCTACGGTCTCGAACATATATGGACGGAGGTGCATCGTCACCTTACCATTGACATTGCGTTGGCTAGACTCCAACATGGCCTCAATGTCGCGCATCACAGGCTCCATGTATTGACTCTCGTGCAAGAACATACCATACCAGTTAGCCACTTGGTCTTTCCAGTATTGTTGCCACTTAGAGAGGGTGAACTTCTCCAAGAACTTGTGCGCAGAGATGATAAGCATTGGTGCTGCTGCCTCGAAACCAACACGACCTTTGATACCGATGATGGTATCGCCTACGTGCATGTCACGACCAATACCATAAGGTGCTGCAATCTCCTCTACGGCTTGGATAGCTTTCACGCCATCCTCGTAGGTAGTACCGTTGACGCCAACGAGTTCACCGTTCTTAAACTCAAGCACAATATCCTCCTCGCCGTCTTTAGTAACTTGTTTAAGGTATGCTGTTTCAGGCAATCCTTGTTTGCTATCGAGAATCTCGCCACCGCAGATACTGGTTCCCCAAAGACCTACGTTATAAGAATATTTGAGTTTCTCGAAGTCAGCAGCAAAGCCGTGCTCGTTGAGGTAGTCAATCTCTTCTTGACGAGTAAGCGCTTTGTCGCGAGTCAATGTGATAATCTCCACACCAGGAGCAGCCACAAGGAAAGTCATATCGAAGCGCACTTGGTCATTGCCAGCGCCTGTAGAGCCGTGTGCGATAGCGTCAGCCTCTACCTCGCGTGCGTAGCGAGCAATGGCGAGAGCTTGGAAAATACGCTCTGATGACACAGAAATAGGATAGGTACCATTGCGGAGTACATTACCATATACCATATAGCGGATACTCTTATCGTAGTATTCTTGTTGCACATCGAGGGTCTCATAGCGTACGGCACCTAGTTTATACGCATTCTCCTCGTTTTGACGGAGTTGCTCTGCACTGAAGCCACCTGTGTTAGCACATACAGCGTGCACCTCGTAGCCAAGTTCTTTGGCTAGATACATTACAGTATAAGAGGTGTCGAGTCCACCACTATAAGCCACTACTACACGTTTCTTGTGAGGAGGCTCAAACAAGAGTCCTGTGCAGAGGCAACGCTCAAAATTATTGCGGCACAAGACATCGTAATTCACACAACTCTCGCAACCCTTCCAAAACTTAGGGTCTGAAGTCAAATCTTGGAAAGTCACTGGTTTGAAACCAAGCTCAGTGTTCATCTTCATCACAGCAGCACCTGTGGTAAGAGAAAAGATCTTGGCATTAGGGAATAACTCTTGAGATAACTCTACGATACGAGCCTTGATTTGTTTGGCAAGGCCCATATGGCGATATTCTGGCTTCACAATAAGACCGGAGTTAGCTACGAATTGTCCGTGATCCCAGCACTCCACATAACTAAAACCTGCAAACTTATTGCCATTCATAGCAATAACCGCTTTGCCCTCACGCATCTTCTGCGCTACATACTCAGGATTGCGTCGTGCAATACCTGTTCCACGATCTTTTGCAGCCTCTTCGATGGTCTGCAAGATCTCTGTTACATAAGGTATATGCTTCTCAGAAGCTACCTCGATGTTAAAATTTGTCATTGTATCTTTGTATTTTATAATTTCAAACTAATTATTTTCGCTTTTAACGGCAAATAAACGGTAAACAATTAAATATTATTTAATGCGTATGCGAAAAAACATGCAAAGGTACAACAAAAAATGCAAATATGCAAGCAAAATAGACAATATTTTGAAAATTGATAGATTAATCTATCTATCCTGTATTTCTACAAGCCTTGTTTTAGCACATTCACCACAAAAAAGGTAGCATGACCAATTGCTGATTCACTCGGCGTTTTCGCGAAGCATTTTTTCTACCATATCAATGCAAATGACAATAAGTACTGCGCAGATAAAACTAATTGTTAATGTGGTTAATACGTTCATAATCGTTTGTTTTTTTATGACCGCCTAGTTATCCATTAAATAACCTAGCTGTCGGATGAATAATTTTGAATTTCGCTGCAAAGGTACTGCTACATACTGCTAAAACTTGTCAGTATGTGAAGAAAAAAAGAAAAAAATGTATTTTGGGGGGAAGAAATCAGCATTTTTATCATTTTTCAAGATTTTATGACTGCAACAAATAGTACTGTTATTGTGCAGGTAACACAGCATTCATGAAGATTGTATTTAGTATCTAATAGAAGAAAAAAGTGTCAAAGAAAACAATCATTTATGCTTGGAAATATGCGCATAAAAATAATAAAATTATTTATTTACTCAAATTATTTGCTCAATCCAAAAAAAAGCAGTACCTTTGTGGCGATTTTGGGGTTTTATGAACAATTGCATATAAAACGCTCTTAAAAACCACAAAAAACACCTTAAAACATTTGCAGAATAATTAAAAAAACATTATACACAATGAATCTATCAGAATTGACCGAAAAGGTTTACGCTGAAGGCGTAGAAAAAGGTAATGCTAAAGCTGCTGAGATCGTAGCAAAAGCACAAGAAGAGGCTGCTGCTATCGTGGCGAAAGCTGAGAAAGAAGCTGCTGAGAAAGTGGCTGCCGCAGAGGCAAAATTGGCAGAGTTGGATAAAAATACTCGTGCCGAGTTGAAATTGTTTGCAGAACAAAGTGTAAGTGCACTCAAGACAGAGGTAACCAACCTCTTGACTGAGCAAGTAGCTGCAGAGAGCGTGAAAGTTGCTACAGCCGACGCTAAGTTTATGCAAGGCGTGATCGCTACTCTTGCAGAGCAAATGGCTAAAGATGGCAATGTAACCATTGAGGCAAAAGATGCAGAGGCATTGAAGAAATACTTTGCTGCTAATGCAAAAGGTTTGCTTGAAAAAGGCGTGAAAATTAACGAAGTAAAAGGCATTAAGACCGACTTCGCTATCGTACCTGAAAAGGGTGGCTACAAGTTGACCTTCGGAGAGAAGGAGTTTGTAGAATACTTCAAAGAGTTCTTGCGTCCACAACTCATCGATTTGCTATTCTAATGGGATACGAGTGTTTATTAGCAGGTTTGCCTGACTTGAAGGCTGGCGGAGAGGCTCCAATGACCATGGAGGCTCTGCTAGAGCTTCTGGGTGAGACTCTCACCGAGAAGGACCTCGAGCAGCTCAACTTGTTGCGTATGCAATCTGATGCAGAGCAAGTATTGGCACTCATAGAGCAATACGACGATACAATCATCGGCCAACCAATATGGTGGGAAGATGCTCGTGAGGTATTGTCTGAAGCCGACTTGCGCACACAGGTGCTATACGAAATAGGTTTGAGCAGCAAGAATGCATTTATTCGCAAATGGTTTGCCTTCAATCAAGATATGAACAACGTGCTCGCAGCTACAATATGTCGCCGTCATGGCTTCAATGTGCGCAAGGCAATCGTTGGTCAGAGTCCTGTGGCGGAGATCCTGCGCAAGGACCTTCCACAAAAGGATTTTGGTTTAGCAGGCGTGATGGATAATCTGTCTGAAGTGATGGCGCTTGTGGATATCAATAATCTTATGGAGCGCGAAAAGCAGATGGATGCTATTCGCTTTGCATGGCTGGAGGAGAAAACACTATTTGTGAACTTCTCTTTGGAAAATGTATTGGCTTACTACTTGCAAGCTGAGATGCTCAACCGTTGGGCTCTGCTGACTGTGGAGCAAGGCGAGAAAGTTTTCCGTGAGCTTGTAAGTGACATGAAAAAAGGAATAAATTTACAATAACAATATGACAACAGGAAAAGTAAAAGGTATCATCGCCAACCTTGTGACCGTGGTGGTAGATGGACCTGTATCACAAAACGAAATCTGCTACATCACTATCGGTAACACCCGATTGATGGCAGAGGTCATTAAGGTGATTGGCGACAACGTCTATGTACAGGTGTTTGAGAGCACCCGTGGACTGAAAGTAGGCAACACCGTTGAGTTTACTGGACACATGTTAGAGGTAACATTGGGTCCTGGTCTATTGAGCCGCAACTACGATGGTCTGCAAAACGACTTGGATAAGTTGACTGGCGTGTTCCTCCAACGTGGTGAGTACA
>JAEIGA010020716.1_pt1 | contig 10022 bp, 18 predicted proteins | sample 9270691 | NCBI WGS metagenome assembly JAEIGA01 (sample SAMN17057246, study PRJNA624740) | gut metagenome | biome: biome; isolation source: fecal sample | host: Bos grunniens | place: China: Xizang | collected 2019
ATGTGTGGAACAATCGAACAGCAGCCGAAAGGAGAATGATTATGAGCAAGCTGCAAAAAGCAAATGCGAAAAATGCGAACATTGTAAATTGATAACTCCTTATGATGTGATTATCTGCGACTATCTAAACAACTTCCAAAGTTTATATGCTATGGCTTATATAAGACCGAAAAGATGCTCAAACTATAAAAGAGCAAAGAAAATAAAAAGTTATAAAAAATTATAAAAAAGTTGTTGACAAACAAGCAGGGGTGTGGTAATATATACTCACAGGGGGCGATAAGCCTACCACACAAGGAGGTCAACACAATGGCAACTACTTTTGAATTTAGATCCGAAAAATCTTACCGCAAGGTTTGGGAAGCATTGAACGATACCGCAGTTTCTTTTGCTTCTTATGATTGCAAGAAAATCACCGTGTTCAGCAAAACGGGTGCAGAAATGGTTAGAGAGGCTTGCATCGACGCTGGCATTAAGTTCATCGAAATTTAGGGGCGGCTAACAACCGCCCACCAACTAAATTATTTGGAGGCAATGAAATATGGGATCAATTTGGAGAGGACACAAACAATACTTTGTCGAATATGAAAGCGACAACAGAATTTGCGGAAGCTACAACCACACTGCAGGAAATGCAAACACAATCAATAGCGCAAAGTCCATTATCCGCAAAATTAAAAAAATGCTTGCAGAAGAAAATCCTCGCAATTTTAGGGTTTATGATTGCTGGGCAGATGTTGACGAAGAAACAAACTCTGTCCCTTGCGTTTATAGTGAGCAATAAGGGCGGCGATCCAGTCGCCCACAGATAAAGGAGGAGGCAAATAAAATGTTGAAGATTAAGGAAAAGAACGCTGTGCGAGTCGGACACGTTTTTGGCTTTGAACTGGAGAACGGCGAACTGCTACACCACACAGAATGGAACGGGGAGTATTATGAAACAGAAAACGGCATCTTCCGTCCGGCGTATGAAGAAATTGATGGTGATTTTGAGATCATCGGTTTTGAAAATTAAGGGGGGCAATTATTATGGAAAACAAGAATGCTATTTACAATGACGATGTAGAACGGGTCGTGAATGCCTTTGAACGGCGTGAGGCTATTAATGCATTTCACAAAAAGCTACAGGCAAAGCGACAGAAGAAGATGTTGATTGATGCTTGCGTGTATGCTGCAATCGCCATGGCTTTCGGCTTGTTGGGTTGCGTTGGCTGGATGACACCCTATATCGCATTGCCGGTCTGCGGTATATGCGGTCTGTATTCCGCTTTCCGTTTCGGAAGATGGTTCGAGAATGGCAAGTGCCGGGGGTGGAAGTAATGGCCGAAGAACGGCTTCCTGAGTTTGAATACGAACGGCAAGCAATGGCCGGAGAGGAAATGCCGGAGGGGTTGCGCTTTGCCGGACAGCACTACTACCTGGGATTGAGGATGTTGTATCACCAATACAGGCAAGGCGTGATTGATCGTGAAACGGCAACGCGGGAGAAAAGACAGTTGCTGAAAACATATGAATATGACCTCATGTGGGAAGAGATTGCTGATGGCTTTATTCAGCAACGGAACGATTCAGAAATTGCCCGTGCAGAATATCGAAAGAACCCGTGCCATGAAAATGCCGTGAAGATCATAGAAAGCATTGAGGGGGTTATGTATAATGGCCAGAGCGCAGATTGAAATTGGACAAAGGGCATATGGTGAGGTTATTAGAATTTTTGGAAAAAGTGTTGATGCGAAAATTGCGCTTGGAATGAAAAGCAACCAGCTTTTATACGATTGGATGGAGGGAGTTGCACCAAGTGCAAAATATCTGCAACGGCTTCATTATTGTGGAGCGGACGTTATCTATATCTTGACCGGAGTGAGAAGAAATGAAGTGCAGTAAGTGCGGAGGAAAGACAACAGTTCTTGATGGTTCGTTTGCTCCAGATGAAATATACAGAAAAAGGGGATGCAAAGCGTGTGGATACAAGTTTTATACAATCGAGTACGAAATCGAAAAAGATGAAGCTATGTGGAAAGAATGGACAAAATACAACCGCTCATGGATAAGGTACCACAGAAAGGTTTGTAATGGAGTGAAAAATGAAAACTGAAATTTTAAAAATCAAAGGTGATTGGCAAGAGGTTGTGGACGATTGCCGTGCAACGGTTAAAAAGTCACCACTTGGCAAAGAACCCAGCAAAGCATTCAAGAAATCAATCTTGATTTCTGAGCATTCACCGATCCGTGACATTTCCGTAAAATTCTCTTGGAAGAATATCAAATACTGGGTGGCGATGCATTGGAAAACCCACCGTTGGGAAAGCCGTGTGGATAGCCAGAGAAATGACCGCCAGAGCCGGTATGACCGAGAAAAAGCACCGCAAGATGCGCTTATTGATTTCTATGGCGATCCTAACATTCAGCATACTATTGACACATGGCGCAAGCGACTTTGTAAAATGGCAAGCAAGGAAACAAGAGAATATGCGGAGGATTTCAAGAGAGCCTTGCACGAAGTTGAGCCTGAATGGGCAGACGTGCTTGTGCCTAATTGTGTTTATCGGTGCGGTTGTCCGGAGCCTAATGGTTGTAGATGGTATGAAACAATAACCACGCTGAATCCGAAATTTGCAAGCACAAACATTCAGGAAAGATATGATTTGTATAATGAGGTGTTTTATGGAAACGATTAAGGATTCGGGCGAGCGGACACAGTTTGAAACGGGCGCAGTTCGTGATATGCACGAAGGCAAGGGTGATATGGCAAGCGTTCCGTGGGAAGCTGTTTTGCGTTTGTCAAAGCATTACGAAAACGGAGCAAAAAAGTATCAGCGATGGAACTTTAGAAAAGGCATACCCGTTTCTAGTTTTATTGACTCTGCTTGCAGGCATCTTGCAAAGTATCAATGCGGAATGGACGATGAAGATCATTTGGCGGCTGCGGCATTTAATGTTCTGGGTGCAATGCTGATGGAAAATACAATGCCTGATATGCAAGATTTGCCGCTTCGCAAAGACAAGAAAACATTTAATTATTTTGAATAATTGCAATTTCCGTATTTACTTTTCCGTTTGCGTATGGTATAATGTTGGCGTGGAGGTATAAACTATGGAACGAAAACAATATACAAGAAGAAAAGCCGGCGATTGCGTCAACGGTGCGGTTTTGATCGAAAGAGTAAACGGACGATTGTGGAAAATGAGATGTTCGTGCGGAGAAATTTTCGTTGCGCAACCGTCTGATTCTAAAGGCGTTTGCAGAAAATGCGCTATGGCAAAACTGTCGGCAGAAAGAACCAAACACGGAGAATCACCAAATCAAGGCAAAAGAAATGCCAGCAAGCTGTATTCCGTTTGGCTTAATATGCGGTCAAGGTGCTACAATCCAAGAAATAAAAAATATAAGGATTATGGCGGCAGAGGAATTTCGATTTGTGAAGATTGGAATGATTTTCTGAATTTTAAGAAATGGGCAGAAGCAAACGGATTTGCCAACAACCTCACTATTGATAGAATTGACAATAACGGAAGTTATTGCCCAGAAAATTGCAGATGGATAACGCAGAAAGAGCAAATGCGAAATACACGGATGAACCACCTTTTGACTTATAACGGAGCGACAAAAACAATGGCTGAATGGTCTGAAATTATTGGAATTAAATATCACACATTGAAGCAACGCATTAACAAATATGGTTATTCTGTTGAACGAGCGTTGACAGAGCCGGTTGCAAAACATCCTGAATGCGTGAATACACCGTGGAGGGCAGATAATGAGCAGACCTGATCCCGTAACAAGAGAAATGTCACCTTGCAAGGATTGCACAGAACGACATGAAGCCTGTTGGGGCAAGTGCGAAAAGTACAAGGAATGGAGAAATCGCCTGGATGAAGTGAACGAGCGACGCAAGGAATATAGCCAAAAGCCGTTTGTGCAATACAATCCTTACGATTATTGACAAACCACAAAATAATTGATAAAATAGTGTATATGGATGTGAAACTGTCTGTATGCACTATTTTTCTGTTTGGAGGTGAGGCTGGATGGCAAAACGAGGACAGCCAAAGCGGTTTGAGAGTGCGGAACAAATGATTGCCCTTTGGTCTGACTTCTGCAACGAGATCGTACAGAATGAGTTTAATTCAGTACCTACACAATCGGCTTTTTGCAGATGGTTGTCACAGCATTATGAGGACACCGACAGAAAGACGATTTACAATAGTTTGAATAAATACTTCCCCAGTATAAAAAAGGAATTTGAGCAACTGCAAAGCGATGTGATTATGCAGGGCGGTATGATGGGCAAGTACAACCCAACAATGTCCATTTTTGGCTTGAAGAACTGGTGCGGATGGAGCGACAGCGGACGGGTTGCTACTGGTCGCTATGACGAGGAAAAGGCAGAGGATGCACTTTCCAAGGCATTGAGGGAAGAAGCGGAGAGGATGCAGAATGAAACCGATTGAATTATGGCAAGGCGATTGTCTTGAATTGATGAAGAATATTCCTGATGGCTCGGTGGATTTGGTACTGACTGACCCTCCGTATGGGACAATAAAGGGAACAGACTTAAATTGGAGAAATTGGACAAAAGACAAAGGGGATTGTGCTGTTTGGGACACAACGCTTGACACAAATTTGATGTTTCAAGAAATCAATCGTGTTTTAAGACCAAATGGTAAATCGATTTTGTTTTCGCAAGAACCATATACAAGTAATTTGATAACAAGTCAAATGCCAAGTCTTTCGTTTTCTTATCGGGCAATTTGGATAAAAGAACACGCAGGGAATATATTGCTTTCAAAAAAAGCGATGGTTAACAGATACGAAGATGTTTGCATTTTTACAAAGCCTTGCCCAAAACACGATTTTTGCGGAGAAAATCCGTTAAGAGAATATTTTGCAAAAGTTTTAGAGTTTATCGGTACTAAATCCTGCAAGGAAATAAATAAAAAATTGGGACATCGCAGAGCAGAACATTGTTTTTATGTTACAGGTGCAAAAAACGGAAGCACACAATTTTCACTTTGCACGGAGCAAACATATCAAGAGTTGATTGATGTTTTTGGAATTGATAAAATGGATGGTTTTTGCGAATGGGAGAAATTAAAGCCAATCCAAGAGGAATACCAAGAAGCAAACAGACGGAATATAGCGGAAAAATATCCGCCCGTTTTTAATCTTTGGCAAGGCGGCAAGTCAAAGTCAAATGTGCTTGAATACAAGAAAGATAATGACGGCTATCATCCCACGCAGAAACCCGTTGCACTTTTGGAAGATTTGATACAGACATATTCCAACGAGGGAGATACCGTTCTTGACTTCACAATGGGAAGCGGTAGCACGGGTGTGGCTTGCGTGAATACTGGAAGAAAGTTTATCGGCATTGAACTTGATGAGGGTTATTTCAACACAGCAAAAAAGAGAATTGAGGAAGCCTATGCCGATTAGCCGAAAGCAAAAGCAGATTATGGCTTTTCCTTTTACCAACTACGATGCCATTGTGTGCGATGGTGCTATCCGTAGCGGTAAAACCGTCTTTATGATGCTGTCATTTGTTGACGATGCAATGCGCCGATACAACAATCAGCGGTTTGGCATTTGTGGAAAGACCGTTGACAGCACGGTAAAGAACCTCATAATGCCATACATCGGCTTGACCTATGCAAAAGATAAGTACCGCATACAATGGAAGCGGACGGATAAAATACTGGTTGTTTCTGATGGCAGACACGAAAACATTTTCGAGGTTTTCGGTGGCAAAGACGAAAGCAGTTTCAGCTTGATACAGGGTCGAACCCTTGCAGGTGTCCTACTGGATGAGGTAGCCTTGCAACCCCGTTCTTTTGTGGAGCAGGCTTGCGCCCGTTGTTCTGTGGATGGATCAAAGCTGTGGTTTAACTGCAACCCTGCAAGTCCGCAGCATTGGTTTTACAAAGAGTGGGTATGCCAACCGAAAAAGCACAATGCAATCCGCTTGCATTTCCTGTTGGAAGACAACCCGTCTTTGTCACAGCGGATTATTGACCGCTACAAGTCAATGTACACGGGAGTGTTCTACAACCGCTATATCCTTGGCGAATGGTGCGTTGCGGAAGGACTTGTTTACGATTTTGGAGAAGATAACATCGTTGACGAAATCCCGTCAAATGGAGAATACTACATCTCCGTTGACTACGGAACAATGAACCCGTTTTCTGCAGGTCTGTGGTGCGCTTTGGGTGACAAAGCGACACGGATAAAGGAATATTACTACAACGGCAGAGAAAAGGCTGTACAGCGGACAGACGAGGACTACTGCGATGCCGTGGAGGAATTGGCAAGGGGGTACAATATCCGACAAGTGATTGTTGACCCATCGGCGGCTTCTTTTATCGCCGCATTGCGAAAGCGTGGTTTTACGATCCGAAAGGCGAATAACGATGTGCTGGATGGTATTCGCAGAACGGCGGTTTACTTAAAAAATGGGAACATCAAAATCCACCGTTCCTGCGTTGACAGCATAGCCGAATTTGGCTTGTATCGGTGGGACGATAAAGCAACCGCTGATACGGTCATTAAGGAAAACGACCACGCAATGGATGATATTCGATATTTTGCCAACACGATTATGAAGAACAAGGTTGGCAAGGCAACAAGCACTTACACACCGATTTTTATGTAATGGGGAGTGGTTAAAATATACACCTATAACGATTTGGCAGATATTGGACAGAATGAGCAACAGCGGATGGAGTTCGTTCTGTCCGCTATTCGGGAGCATAAGGGGAGCGACTTGTACAAAACCGCCTACGATGCGGAATTGTACTACAAGCACCAAAACCCCACGATTATGCGGTATCAGAAATATGTCTATAACGCATTCGGGGCGAAAGTGCCGGACATTTGGTCGCCCAATAACAAGATTGCATCGAACTGGTACAACTATTTCACCACGCAGGCGGTTTCCTACCTGCTGGGTAATGGTGTGACCTTCGGAAAGAAAGATGCGACCAAGGACAAGCTGGGCAAGGACTTTGACAAGAAGGTGCAGGACATCGCCACCCACGCAAAGAATGGCGGTGTCGCTTTCGGCTTTTGGAATTTGGATCACCTTGAATGCTTCGACTTGACCGAGTTTGCGCCTCTGTATGATGAAGATGATGGCGGCTTAAAGGCTGGTATTCGCTTTTGGCAGATTGACGATCAGAAGCCTCTCCGTGCTACTTTGTACGAACTGGACGGTTACACCGACTACATCAAGCGGAAAGACAAGGAAGTTGAGGTATTTGCCGAAAAGCGCAAGTACACCGAAACCAAGGTCAGCAATGCCGTGGAGGGTGACATTATCCTTGACGGCGAAAATTACCCCGGCTTCCCCATTGTGCCTCTGTGGAATGTAAACAGACAGAGCGACCTTGTTGGAAACCATGGCACGATTGATGCTTATGATTTGACAGCGTCCGGATTGATTAACAATGTCAGCGATGGCGAGTTTATCTATTGGATTTTGAAGAATTGCGGTGGCATGGACGCAACGGACGATGCTAAGTTCATCGAACAGCTGAAACTAACTCATGTCGCACACGCTGACGGCGATGATGGCGCATCTGTTGAGGCGCATAATGTGTCCGTAGAATTTGAAGCAACGGCAGAGGCTCTTGACAGACTTGAACGGCAGCTGTTCAAAGACTTTATGGCATTGAAGGTTGACGATATTGCCGCAGGCGCAACTAATGACCAAATTCAGGCGGCTTATGAGCCTATCAATCAAAAAACCGACCAGTTTGAATATTGCGTGACGGACTTCATTCAGGGCATTTTGGAACTGGCTGGCATTGAGGACGAGCCGACATATACCCGTTCGCAGATGAGCAACCAAAGCGAAACGCTGGAAATGGTTCTGCAATCCGCTGAATATCTGGACGATGAATATGTGACCACAAAGATTTTGACATTGCTGGGCGATGCTGACAAGGCAAAAGAAGTCCTAAAGCGCAATGATGCGGAAGCGGCTGACCGATACAAACAGCAGGAAGCGGAACTGGAAGCGTTGAAAAATCAGCAACAGAACCAACCGAATGAGGACGAAGAAAACCCCGTGGAGGAATGATAGATAATGGCAGACAAAGCGCACCGTTTAACAGACGAAAAACTGGAAGAAATGGAAAAGCGGCTGTCTGCCATTTATTCCAGAGCGGAAAAGGAAATCCAAAAGACGGCTGATGATTACTTTTCAAAATTTGCCAAGCAGGATGAAGCCAAGCGGAAACTTTTGGAGCAAGGCAAAATCACCGAGGACGAATACAAGAAGTGGCGAAAAGGCAAGGTGATGTATGGCAAGCGGTTCACGGAAATGAAAGAACAATGCGCCAAACAACTGCTGAATGTAAACCAAACCGCCCTTGCTTATGTCAACGGCGAACTGCCGGAAGTGTATGTGATGAACTACAATGCCCTTGCAGGCTCTGTGGATGGCGTAGGCGGCTATTCTTTCACTTTGGTAGATGCTGATACTGTCCGAAATTTGGCGGTCACAGACACGAGCCTACTGCCCTACAAAGAGATTGACCCGTCAAAGGACATCCCGTGGAATATGAAGAAAATCAATGCTGAAACCTTGCAGGGCATTTTGCAAGGTGAAAGTATGGATAAGATTGCAAAGCGATTGCGGAATGTGCAGGAAATGAACAAAACGCAAGCAATCAGATCAGCACGGACTATTGTAACGGGTGCAGAAAACAAGGGCAGGCAGGACAGTTACAAACGAGCCGAAGAAGATGGCATCATAATGAAACGCCGTTGGATTGCCACAAATGATAGCCGTGTTAGACATTGGCACGCTGAATTGGGTGGCGTTGAAGTTGATGTTGATGAGCCGTGGGTGAATGAATTTGGTGAAATAATGTACCCCGGCGATCCATCCGCTGACCCCGCCAATACTTACAACTGCCGTTGTTCAATGCGTAGTGTGGTTAAAGGATTTAAGAAGGTGCGATAATGAGTTATACTTACAAAGATAACACAAAAGAGGTTTTGGATGCACTTGAAAAGGCTAAAATCCGTGGTTTAACTGCTATTGGTATGGAAGCGGAAGGTTTTGCAAAAGAAGACCCGAATATGCCGGTTGATACTGGACTTGCAAGAAATAGCATTACTTTTGCTTTGGCTGGCGAACAGGCACACATCAAGGAATACAAGGCAGACCGAGGCGATGGGCGAGGCTCATACAGTGGAACCGCTGACGGCAAAAAGGGCGATGCTGTTTATTTGGGCAGCAATGTTGAGTATTTTCCGATGATTGAGGACGGGAGCCGAACAATCAACGCACGGCACATTTTGAGAAATGCTGCATCTGGACACAAAGAACGGTTCAAAGAACTGATGGAAGATAGTATGAAAAACGCCTAACCTATGGGGGCATTGGAGGTAAAATGACAGTAAATGTTTTGGGAACACCCTATGAAATCATTGTAAAAAAGTATGATGAAGATGAATGCTTTGAACGGCGTTCTATTGGTGCATATTGCGATGGCTTTGTCAAAAAAATCGTACTTTGTGATATGAACACCTACAAAGGGTGGGAACACGAAGAAAAGGAATCCATTGAGGCTTGCAATAAAGCAAACTTGCGACACGAAATTGTACACGCATTTTTTAACGAAAGCGGATTGCAGGACAATTCTTTTGGGCTTGACAATTCGTGGGCAAGAAATGAAGAAATGGTTGATTGGATTGCCTTGCAAGGTGCAAAAATCTACAAGGCGTGGCAAGAAGTAGATGCCCTATAATGGGGGCATTGACAAACGCAAAATATTTTGTATAATATTCGTGTATAAACCTATAAATATGCAATCAAAGCAGAATGAAAACTGCCCGATGAAAAGGAGATTGAATAACTATGGCACTTACCCGTGAATTTATCCGTAAACTCGCAAAGGAAAGCGATGTTGAACTGCCGAAGGAATTTATCGACGGCGTTATTACGGAGCACACAGCGGCAAGAGATGCTTATGCCGAGGAACAGGTGAAGGATGCTCTTGCAAAGCAGCCTAAT
>JAEIGA010020717.1_pt1 | contig 10022 bp, 6 predicted proteins | sample 9270691 | NCBI WGS metagenome assembly JAEIGA01 (sample SAMN17057246, study PRJNA624740) | gut metagenome | biome: biome; isolation source: fecal sample | host: Bos grunniens | place: China: Xizang | collected 2019
ATCAAAGCCTGCCAGGTCAATGCACACCGTTGCCCCGGAGGCAACGGTCAGAGTGGCGCTCAGGGCAATATCCCCGGTGAGCTGATAGTGACCGGTTGTCAACGCCTTGCCGGCTGCCCAGTCAGCAGGCGCAACCTGGGTCCAGTCCGCATCGCCGCAAAGGGGGCAGGTCGCAGTTGCCGCAAAAGCGGGCATACCTACAAGCAGCAGCGCAAGGGCTACCGCCAGAGCAGCAAAACGAGTAGAAAGCGTGTGTTTCATAGAAGATCCTCCATTAAAAATAGCTGCACCTATTTTACAAGTTTGATAAGGTTTTGTCAATGTTTTGCCGATAATGACTGAGAGTTTTTTGCCAGAAACGCGAGGCTGTCCGTCAGTCCAGTAATTGACAATTGACAATTGTGGTATTTTCCTTACAGAAATTTACCGGAAGTTGAGGTAGATTGACGATCATTGGGCAAAGATAGGGAAAAAATCCTCTTGACACAAGGGAATTCTTATGCTAAAATCGACTAGCTGAATATGTCAGGACGACGCGGGTGTAGTTCAATGGTAGAACACCAGCCTTCCAAGCTGGATACGCGGGTCCGATTCCCGTCACCCGCTCCACTATATGCGCCAGTAGCTCAGCTGGATAGAGCAACTGCCTTCTAAGCAGTAGGTCAGGGGTTCGAGTCCCTTCTGGCGTGCCATTATTTTCGCATTACTTCCTAAGCACACTGGATAAACAAGTTTTCAGAGTCTCCCCGAGGGACTCGAACAATCAATGCAACGCGGATGAGCGTTGCCGGCGAGGGCTAGACCGAGCCGCTCCTTAAAAAAACGAGTCCTATTTCTGGCGTGCCATTATTTTCGCACCGTTGTGGACCAGCGCTTCCGCTGAAAAAGTTACTTGTTCACGATTACCTCTTACTTCAAATATGGTGGGTGTCGCCAAGAGGCCTAAGGCACCGGATTGTGGTTCCGGTATTCGTGGGTTCGAATCCCATCACCCACCCCATAAAAACAAGACAGACCAAACGGTCTGTCTTGTTTTTATATTCGGGGTGGTGATGGGATTCGAAAGGCGGATTAGAAAATATGCCAGTGGCATATTTTCCCGCCGTGGGAGAATCCCAAATGCGTCAGCATTTCTTTCGGTACATCTAATTGCGGGAGGAAATCTTATAGGGCGATGGGATTCGAAAGGGCTTTGGTGTTCGCAAAAAATCGAAAGTCAATGTATAACGAAACGGAGCAGTCTCAAGCAGACTGCTCCGTTTGTCTAACAAGTATACCGCAAAAACCGCTGAAAAAGGTATTTTTCTGCTGAAAAAGCAAAAACAACTGTTGCCATTTTTGTTTTTCTGTGGTATACTGATGTCATTCCAAGATGGACGCATGAAAGTGCAGTTACACTTTGTGCGAAAACATAATTATGGAGGCAGAAACTGATGGAAAACGAAATTTTCGAAACCACTCCTGAGACCGAAGTCCAGGAACAGCCTATTGCGCAACCTGTTGAAGAAACCCCGGTTGAAGGCAAGAAGCTTGACATTGCCGGTATGGCAAACTCTGTAGCCGACAAGGCTAAGGAACTGTACAACAACAAGGGCTCTTTGATTGAAAAGATCAAGGCTGTACCCAAGAAGCTTTGGATCATGGCAGGTGCTGCAATCGCTGCTTTGATCGCAATTATTGTGGCAATCTCCCTGTTCACAAATACTTACAAAGCTCCTATTAAGGTTATGCAGAAGCAGGCTAACGCCAAGAGCTACACCAACTCCTTCCAGAGCATGAGAGACAGCCTGAATGGCATCGCAAAGAGCGAGATCAAGGCTATCGAAAAGCTCTACAAGAAGACCGACGAGTACAAAGACAACATTGCCGACATGAAGGAAGATTTCAAGGACGGCATCGAGGAACTGAAGGACGAGTACGGTAAGAACTACAAGATCACCTACAAGATCGAAGACAAAGAGAAGCTGGAAAAGGAAGATCTGAGAGAGATGAGAGATACTCTGCGGGATTTCGCAGATAACTACGACGAACTCAAGGACGAAACCAACGATTACGATTCCGACGACTGGAGCGATGCAGCTGATGAGGTGGGTCTGTCCAAGGCTAACACAAAGAAGCTTGTCAAGGAACTGATCAGCATCGGCAAGATCTGCAAGAAGGCAAAGGTTACCAAGGGTTATGAGCTCACCGGCGTTATGAAGCTTACCGGCAGCGAGCTGGACGAGCCCCAGGAGCAGGAATTCACCATTCGCGTTTACAAAGTAAACGGCAGATGGGTTTCCGAGAGCGCTCTGAATCAGCTGGGCTATATGGCCTACTCTTTCGGTTAATTTATAATAGTACAAAGGAAGGATACCCCAGGGTATCCTTCCTTTTTATTGGCAAATATTCCGTAAAGGGACAGTAATCCCTATATATGGTAGAATTTCTCCAGAATCTTTGCCAACATCTTGTGTTTCGACAAACTTTTTATTCAGGGTCTGCTATGATAACTCCGGAAAGACGGGAGTTAAACGCACTGTGATCACCGTTGCGTCATCCTCTCCTGCATCCTTTCCGCAAGAAAGCAAGGCATCCGCCAACTCCCCAGGCGCTTGACCTGCCAAACGCGAGCAGCAGTGTAGGGCTTCCTCTTCCCCTATACCGTCGCTTACCAAAATCAGCGTCTCTCCCCGACGCAGGGATAGCTTGTCCGCCGTTTCCCGGTAATCTGTTACAGAAAGACCGGGCGGCGGTCCGGCTATCCCTATTTTTTCTGCCCCCAAACGGGTCACCAGATAGCCTGCCGGTGCGCCCCATTTATACAAAGTAGCCTTTCCGGTATCCAGTTGAAGCTCCAGTAAATCCACTGTAACCGCACCTGCCCGTTCCCGAAGGGCGCAAATGCTGTTTAAGCTTCGCAAGGCGTGTTCTGCAGGATAGCCGGCAACCAATAACCTCCGAAGAATATCCACCGCAGAATTGCCTTCCTGCACCGCACCCATTCCCGTACCCATTCCGTCGCAAAGCAGCACATAATAGCGGCACATTGTACCGGCAAACATACTGCATCGGTCTCCGTTTTCCGCCTCCGGGCGGTTGCCGAAAACCAAAACCTCCGGTGCAAATCGGGCATTGGCTTGGGTGACCCGCCGCCCCAATAAATCCGAAAGATCCTGCAAATATTCTGCTAAAAACCGATATTGCTGCACCACTGCACCCCGGTACTCCATTTGCCTTTGCCTGTCCGCCCGGATGGAGCGCAAATGCTCCTGGCTGCGATGCAGCTCCGCCAGAAAGCGGTTGCTTTTTCGGCAGGCAAGAGGCAATTCTTCCGGTGACAGCAGCGGCTTATGCAATACAGGGGATGCGATTTGTACCAGGCGCTCTGCATCCTTGCAGGTTTTTCTGCAGGGGCAGCCGCTGCAGGCCCGTTCTGCCGCTCTGGCAACCAGGGCAATCTCATCCACTTCCGCTTCCGGTGCTTCCAACAGAAGCTGCTCCGTTTGCGCCAATACCCCTGCCACCAATTCCAGCTTCACCTGTGCGCCGCCGGTTTCTCCCCGACGGTGCGGCACTGCCCGACCTGTTGGCAAATGGCATCCAATCACTGTCCCCAACAAAAGACCTGCCACCGGATAGAAATCCCACTGCTTGCAAAGCGCCATTACCAAAATATAAGCGCAAACCGGAGCGCCATAGCGCAAGGCTCGGTGACAATTGGGGATGAGTCGTACCAAATAACCGCCGCACAGCACCGCGGTCATAGGCACCGGAGTGATCTGTGCCAGATCCAGCGCCACACCTGCCAGCGCCGCTGCAGGGAACGCACCGGCGGCCGACAAAATTCCGCCTGCAATAAATCCCAACCCCAAATAGGGGATGGGCATAATTTGCGCCAGGGCAAGCACCCCCAGCGCGCAGACAAACCATTCTAAAATCGGGTTTCTGCCCTGTGCTGTCCGCATTGCCAGCGCCGTACAGGATGCCCCCAATGCCACCCGAATCAGGTAGATCCCCACCGGGGTAACATCCCCCATTCGCGCCTGAAAAATCACGCCGCCGGCAGAAATAATCAAGGCGCTTAAAGCCGAATACAGGAGCAAAAGTCCCTGATAACGGTTGGCAAATATGGCTTTTGCCAGCAATGCGCCACCGATCCACAAAAGACCCTGATAGCCGTTGCCTCCCCAAAACACCAAATATCCCAACGCGCTGCCCAGCGCCGCAACCACCGTACCCCATCCGCTGAAGGCAAACAGAACACTCATACCCAGTGGCATGGCGAAGTTTGCCAGGCTGGCGGCGCTGAGTACAAAGCCTGCAGAAAAATATCCGGCAATCCGTAAATATGTATGTACCCTGGGATCCAGCACCCATCTGCGGAGAAGAAATCTCCCCCTGTCAAGATAGGATTCAATGGAAATCATTTCCCCACTTCCTTTCAATATACCCAATTCTACCACGATGTAATCAATTTTTTTGTCGTAATCCGATACTGTTATTGCACACTTGAAAAAATCGTTGTATAATGATGGAAAGCTATAAAAGGAGTGCTGGGATACTATGGGTTTAGAATTTGAATTGAAGTTCCGGGCAACACCGCTGCAGCAGGTGCTGTTAATGAAAAAATTTCCCCAGGATAGCCGATCCTTCGCTATGCAGACCGTATATTATGATACCCCTGACGGCGCCCTGTCCCGTCGGGCATATACCCTCCGGCAGCGAATGGAAAACGACCTTTCCGTCTGCACCTTAAAAGTGCCTTCCGGCACTTACGGACGGGGAGAATTTGAAATCAATTGCCCCGCCATTGAAACCGCCATTCCGGAGTTATGTAAACTATCCGGCATTGCCGACCTGCCTGCCCTTTTAGAAAAGGGCATCACCCCCATCTGTGGCGCAAAATTCACCCGAATCGCCAAAACCGTTGTTTTCCCGGATTTCACCGCGGAGCTGGCTTTGGACTCCGGTGTTCTCACCGGCGGCGGAAAAGAAATTCCCTTGTGCGAAATAGAACTGGAATTAAAAGAGGGCAACGCAGAAGCTCTGGTCGCCTTCGGCAAACAATTGGCTGAAGAATATGCCCTTGTTCCTGAATCCAAAAGTAAATTCTACCGCGCCCGGGCGCTGGCGATGGGGGAGTAATATGGGAAATTTAAGTGCGCTTTTTGAAAAATACGACCGTCTTTTCCTCTTTGATACCGAAACCACCGGTCTTGGCTACAGCCGGGATGAGATCATCGAATTTGCCGCGGTAGTGGTGGAATTGAAAGACGGCATTCCCACGGTCGTCCGGGAATATGACGAGCTGATCTCCTTAACCCCCGGCAATTTTATTCCGGATAATATTGTGAAGCTCACCGGCATTACCAATGAAGCCGTCAGGGAGCAGGGTATTCCAAAGGATAAATTGTGCCGGGATATTGCCGGTATGCTTACAGAAAAGACATTGTTACTTGCCTATAATGCCCATTTTGATTTAAGCTTTCTGTTTTATCTGTTGCTGCGCAACGGCGATCCCACCATCTTAAAGGGTAAAGACAAGCTGGATCTGCTCACTGTCTATAAAGACCGCCACAGCTATCCCCATAAGCTGTGCAACGCCATTGAAACCTACGGACTTTCCGATCAAGTGGTGAACTCCCACCGTGCGGTGGACGATGTGATTGCCACCGTGGCGGTTATGCTGGAAATGGAAAAGGAAAAGGCAGATTTAGAATGTTATGTAAACCTATTCGGGTATCATCCCACCTACGGTCTGGATGGAAAGCCCATTGGCTCTGTTACTTATAAACCCCAGCAGTATGACCCTCCTGCACCACTTTATACTCTGTAAAGGAGAATTGTATGTATAACGAAAAAGCTTATGCCCTGGGAGCAAACCGCTCCTGTATTCGGGAATTATTTGAATACGGAAAGGCCCGGAGTGCCATTGTGGGCGCAGAAAATGTGTTTGATTTTTCTCTGGGCAACCCCAGCATCCCTGCGCCGGCAGAGGTAAACGAAACCATTAAGGCACTGCTGGAGGACACTGATTCCCTGGCGCTCCACGGCTACACCTCCGCCACCGGTGATCTGGCTACCAGAAAGGCCATCGCCGATGACTTGAATGCCCGTTACGGCACCGCCATTTCCCCGGATTCCCTGTTTATCTGCGGCGGCGCTGCACCGGAGTTGGTGGCAGTATTCCGGGCGCTGACCGTTCCCGGCAGTGAAATTCTGGCAATTGCTCCGTATTTTCCGGAATATAAACCCTTTGTGGAAACCACCGGGTCTGTTTTTAAGGTAGTACCCCCGGATGTTCCCGAGTTCCAGATCAGCCTTGCAGAGGTAGAAAAGCAGATTTCTTCCAACACTGTGGGCATCATCCTCAATTCCCCCAACAACCCCTCCGGTCGGGTGTACACCAAGGAAACTCTGGTTGCCCTGGCAGACCTTTTGACGAAGAAGTCTACTGAATACGCTCATCCCATTTACATTATTTCCGACGAACCTTACAGAGAACTCGCTTATGACGGTGTGGAAGTCCCCTTTGTCCCCAGTATTTATCCCAACACCATTATTTGCTACTCTTATTCCAAGTCTTTGTCTTTGCCCGGTGAACGGATCGGCTACATTTATGTGCCGGAAAATGCCACCGACAGTAAGGCGCTGTATGCCGCCATTGCCGGTGCTGCCCGGTCTGCAGGCCATGTTTGCGCCCCGGCGCTGTGGCAAAAAGTAATTGCCCGGTGCGCTCATTTGCGCCCGGACCTGAAGGCTTATGATGAAAATCGTCAGCTGCTTTATAACGGTCTTGTAAAAGCCGGCTATACCGTGGCAAAGCCTGACGGCGCATTTTACCTGTTCGTAAAGGCGCCCGGCGGCGACGCCAAGGCATTTTCCGAATTTGCCAAAAAGCGGGATGTTCTCCTTGTGCCCGGCGACGATTTCGGATGCCCCGGCTATTTCCGCCTGTGCTACTGCGTCAGCTATGACACCATTGCCCGCAGCCTGCCGAAATTCGAACAACTGATAAAATCCTATTGATACTGTAATTGAACCGCGCAGGGCGGGAGTAAACCCCCGCCCTACAACAAAGAGCCACCGATGAAATTCATCGGTGGCTTTGATTTTATTAACCGGTTACAAGGGATATACCGGGGGCGGTTGCCTGGGCATCACAATCCCCGACTACCACTGCGCTTGCTGTCATATCGGTAATATCCGCAATGCCGGTCACCGTCAGGTCAAAGGCAAGGCGACCCTCACTCTGGAAGACCTGCTGCACCAGTTCTTCGCTATAAGTATAGAACTGCTGCGATTGACCCTCTGCCCAACTCAGGCAAACCTTGATCGCGATGCCGTTATCCTGCCCACCGTCAGCAAGGAGCGCTGCCGCTTGTGCATTACTGAAATTAGGGAGGAAAATGTACTGGGCAGCGCCTTCACTGCCACTTCTTGCCAGCTGCTGAAAGACGACCTTGGTAAATATGTAACCGTCAGTGCCGTTCCAGACAGGGATGATATTTTCTCCGTTATTTCTGGCAAAGATCAAATGCTCCCTGGCAATTTTTAACAAGCCACCGCCGGTACATTCTATACCGCCATCGGAAATGGTTGCGCCGTTCATAACCACCACTGTATTGGCAGTTAATGTCTTGCCGCTTAAGTCCAAGGTCACATTGGGATTCACGAAAACCGCGTTCGCTACAGTATCTGCCAGCAATGCAATGGTGCCACTGTTGGCTGCTGCAAGGGCTTCTTCCAGATGCCGATAATACGCTGTATATTCTTTGCCGTCGGCATAATATCGATGCACAACAGTTTCGCTGGGCTCCCAATCACCGATCCACGCCAACTGATAGCCTGCAGACAGTGTTTCACTGGGGTAAAGGATTTGGGTAGCATCCCCATAAGTTCCCACCACATAGAACACCGTTCCTTCCCGAAGTGCGCCGATGAAGGCCGTCAGCTTCTGATCAGCATAGGTCGTCGTCTGTTCCCGGGCGGTATATTGGATATGCGTCAGTTCTGTTTGGCGGATGAAATTACTGAATTGTGTATAGCCGATTCTTGTGCCGCTGCTCACCGGGTAGGTCACCTGACACCAGCCGTCTGCGTAAATCGCGTGGATGGTGCAGTCATCCGTTGTGTAGATTTTCCCGGAGTAGGTGGTGCGGTCAGCTTCATACGCATTAAAGTTCGCCGTTGCACAGGGATAGGCATAAATCGTACCGTAAGTGCCAAACCGGGAATCGTAAGCCACCTCGCTCAACTCACCCGTCAGCACCCATGCCAGCTTATAGCCGCTGGCAGTATGGTAGAAAACCTGGGTCATATTGCCGTGATTGCCCACAGTGTAGACTTCATCGCCTGCGCCTGTATACCCGTACATATCACCATAGGCGGTGGTGGTATGCTTGTAGGTGATGATCCGACAGTTTGTCTTTTGCATTGTCAAGGGCGCAGTGGTATCCTGCAAAAACACAGAAACGGGCAGGTATGCCGTCTGGAAAGAACTGCCTGCAGGATAAGATACCTTACAGGCACCATTGGCATAAACCGCCAAAACGGTACATTCATCCTCTGCCCAGATTTCGCCGCCGCTCAAGGTCTCCATCTCCGGGGTTGTGAAGGGATAAACCTCTTGAAGATCCTTTAAGTAGGCCCGGAAGGGAAGCACCCCGTCATACCTGCTGTCCACAGGATTGCAAATCGGGCAATCAATATCTCTGGTCGTCTCTTCGGTATATTGGCGTTCGCCGCAGAAGCATCTTGCATATACCTTGTGGGGGTGCTCACTGTCATAATAATGGCCTGTAAATCTATGCTCTGTATGGTCCTCCCCATAGGGGTAGTCATAAGGCAATTCAATAAATTCAATGCCCCGGGCGCCATAGGTGCTGCTTACATAGCTATCCCAGGTATAGGTATATGTACCGATATAGTTCTGCTTCCAATCACTGTACTCATTGTTGTTGGAGCCGTTGCATTGTACGATGGAAAAGCCGTCCTCAGTAATTTCTGTGATGATCATAGAATGTCCTGAGCTGTAAGTCCGCAGGTGGGCGCCCGGCTTGCTGGCAAGCACCAGTTCTTTCAGTATTTTCGTTGTCAGGTTGCCCGGATATACACGGTAAACGCCATTGACAGTTACATAATAAAACTTATCGCCGGCGGATGCCTTGTGGTAGCCAAACAGTTTATACTGACACCACCGGGCAAAGCCCAGGCATTGGGTGCTATACAAATAAACGCCATCATAGTAATATCCGTTTTCTGCCAACGCGCCGTTTGAATTGGAGTATTGCATATGGGTACCGGCCTTCACGCCAATATCCACACCGCAAACTGTCACATTGCCTGTGTCAGCTGCCAAAGCCGTGACCGTCGGCAGCATTGCCAGGCACAGGCAAAGGGTCATTGTTAAACTGAGAACGCGCTTTAATCTCATCTGTTTTTCTCCTGATTTTTGCGTAATAATTTGTCTCTTTTAGATCATTATACCACATTTTTCGACTTTTTGCAACAAAAAGCACGGGAGACAGTTTTCTTGCGAACTGTCTCCCGTACATTGGGATTTAGCAGTAGAAATCTTTGATTTTCTTGGCGCGGCTGGGGTGGCGCAACTTGCGGATGGCCTTGTTTTCGATCTGGCGGATACGCTCACGGGTAACATTAAAGATGTGACCCACTTCTTCCAGGGTATGGGTGCGACCGTCATACATACCGAAACGCATCCGCAGAACATCTGCTTCACGCTCGGTCAGAGTGTCCAGAATTTCCTTCAGTGCTTCAGCCAGAAGGGCATTGGAGGTGGCATCTGCCGGACCGGGTGTGCGGTCATCTTCCACGAAAGAGCCGATGGAGGTATCTTCTTCGTCACCGACAGGGGTATCCAGAGACAGGGTATCGGCAGCGGTGCGGTTTGCCTCGATGATCTTTTCCACAGGCAGACCCAGTTCTGCTGCAATCTCTTCCACAGTGGGCTCACGACCCAGTTCCTGTACCAGTTTGCGGTTGCAGCGGGTAGCCTTGTTGATGACTTCTACCATATG
>JAEIGA010020718.1_pt1 | contig 10022 bp, 8 predicted proteins | sample 9270691 | NCBI WGS metagenome assembly JAEIGA01 (sample SAMN17057246, study PRJNA624740) | gut metagenome | biome: biome; isolation source: fecal sample | host: Bos grunniens | place: China: Xizang | collected 2019
GTGATCTTTCTTTAAAGATTTCATCTAAATTCCGTTTAATTGTTAATAATAAAATACCGTACTGTAAAATAGCTCACAAAAATAGAAATTATTTTAAATAAAACAACAAAAGTGCGATAAAAAATATCGCACTTTTTAATTTTTTATCATCCAAATCTGAAATTAGTTTTTATATAGATTCCAGGTGTATGATTAATTACATCATATTCAACTTTGGTGCCAACACCTATTCATTTTTTTGGATAATATGTATATTCTGCTCCAACCGGAGTTCGAAATCTATAATCATATCCAACACTACCATAAATACTAATTTCGTGTTTTCAATCTTTTCGTTTATAAGTTTCTGTTATAATTGTTTCTCTAGTTTTATATCGTAAACTATCGATTCTAGAATCTATACCACTGTGTCAAATCTCAACATCATCTTGTTTTGTATAATAATATTCTCTCGGAAGAGGAACATATTTGATGCTATCTTTAAATATAAGAGAGTCTACTTTTACAAATACGTATTCCCCAATATTGATTTGAGGAACACGTATTTTATAAGTATTTTTCTTTAACTCCAATGGCGTATAAGATTTTACAATTTCTTTAGTGATTGTATCTGTTTTAATTAAAACATCTTTTTTTCCAATGTAAAATCGAGGAATTTGTATACAAATTCCAACAACAATACCAATTATTAGAGTTAATATGTATTTTCAGTACAATTTGAAAATATCTCAAATTGTTTTATTTGCGCTTTGATTCGACATAATTAATGATACCTTCTACATGACATTTTACTATTGCCTCTTCTCCTTCATTTGATAACAAGTATGCTAAATCATCTTTATTATCCATGAAAAAGTTTTCAACAAGTACTGCTGGGCAAAGAGTATGTCTACAAATATAGAATGGATATTCTCAATCTTTGTCTCCATCTTGATAATCTTTGCGAATTTTGTGTCCAACAAAAATCTTTTCTGCAGCAGCATAAAGATAATTAGCGACAGTATCACTTTCAGTTTGACCTTTTGTTGTAAAACAACTTCAACCTCTAGCACTCTTTCAATCTCCATTTCCAGCAGCGTTACAATGTACACTTATTAAAAGAACTTCTTTATTTCCAAGAGTTTTACAATAATTGTTAACTCTTGCGACACGTTCTTTAAGAGATATATCGTTATCTTCTGGTACAAGAAGCTCTGCATCATATCCATTTTCTACTAAAATTGCCACTACTTGTTTTGCAATTAATCTATTATACTCCCATTCTCTAAATGTTTTATCTGGAGAACACTTACCTGGAGTATCAAATCCATGTCCGTTATCAATTAGAATCTTCATGTTTATATATTAATCTTTATAATATTGTCAACAATCACACTAAACTCGATCAACCCCATCCGATAGCATCACGGATGATGTCGTTACCACATTGTTTAAGTGTGTTTCTTTTTGTAATAAAGTCAATAGCCTCTTTGCCAAAAGCTATTATCCAAGAGATAACCGATGCTAATACCCATCCTACGAATGGTTGGAGTGTAAGCATCATGCACATAAATCCGAGGAAGTGAAGCATTCCACCCTCAATAGAAAGCCATTGGTAGGCTTTGTTCAGCCAAGCGATAACCTTGCTGATTGCGTTCTTAATCTTTTCCATAGTTACCAAGTTATGCTACAAATTCCTCTTGTTTCCTCTTGTACTCTTCCCAAGCCTCAATCTCATCGGCAGTAGCCTCACGATAGTATTCGTATGTTGCCTTTACTCCTGTGAGAGCCTTTACGAAGATTCTTTCCTCAATGGGAATGTCATAGGCTATTTGTGTAAGGTAGCCACCCTCTTTTGTTTGTATTGTATTCATATCTTATCGTATTATGCCGAAGCGAGTGAAACAAATTCTTTCTCAGCAAGTGCAGCCACAATGTCAGCATCCTCTGCAAGTCTTGCGTAGGCATCTGCATGGAGAGTGATAGTGATGGCTGATGTTGCTTCTGCGTTTTGAATGGCAAAAAGCACCGAGTTCTTAGATAGCAAGGGCGAATCGGCGAAAGAAAACGAGTTTTTAAGCTTTGTCAATCTTACCTCTTTCAGCATAGACGCATCTTCAAAACATTTGTAATCTGTAGGATTTGCGCAATTAAGACACCCTATTATTTTGCTCAACTTTCTTGCCTGTCTAAAGGCAGAACTCAGCGAGCTGGCTGAGAATACCATATGCTTCTGAATAGTTTTGTTTATCGGTCCTATGATAAATGCAAAAATTTCTATCTGAGCATCCTGACACATACCTCGTAATTCTGAAGATGTGTGAGCGATGCTTCCGTAAGATGTGCTCTTGTTAGCATCCCAAATCGCAATGTTAGTACGGATAGTGCCACCAGTAAATGCATCTTCAAGGTTAAGTCTGCGTACCATAGGATTACTTTCCACATATATCGCCCTCATCTCCTCGTTGGTAATGTCTCCAAGTTCATTCAGATACCAATACCCAGCCTTGTGAGTAATAGTATCTCCGTATACTCCTTGTTTCTCTATGTCTGCTCCTGTGCCATTCCATTCTGCTCCCACCGCCTCATACATATAGTGCATAGGGTCTCCGCTTGGAGTGCCACTCTGCTGAATAGCATTCTCCACATACTGCGGAGTTGCGACCTCGGCAGTCTGACCTGCTATCGTTATCTTGACATTATTGTCTGCGAGGTTTTCAAGTTTGTGGGAATTGTTGATATATAATGAATCCCATCTATTACTTGGGTAACACACAAGTCGCTGCGAGTCAGAGCCGATTGTTACCTCAAAGTAGATAAGCACATTATCCATAACTTGAACAATGCGAGCAATTCTATCGTTGTACTTACATAGCACTTCTTTCCCCTTATTCCTCGCCTCTACAATCTCTGCGAATGTTGTTGTTCCATAGATAGCCTCAAAGACCGAAGACTCCGCACTCGGCAGGTTCTCAATCCTCTCCGAAAGTCCACTCACTTCTGCCGATAACTCGGTAAGTTCGTTCCTTATCTCGGTGTTATCAACGGATGTAGCGTTAATAACAAGATTCGCCTCTACCCCCTCTGCAATTTTAGCGGGTTCAACATAGAAAGATAGACTATATTCTGCTGAACCTTGACCGAATGTCGGCCAATAATAATAAAACACAATCAATCCATCCATGGCTGTGTCGTATCTGATACATGGAAGTGCCTTTATGCCTAAATCTAGTATGGCATCTCGTGTTTTTAACTCTTCATATATCTCAGCAGTAGACATCCCGAATGCAGCTTCTACCTGTTCCTTAGTATAAGCAAACACTCCTTGTCCATCCTCATCCTTCTGGTAGGTAGGGTCGCCTAACTTTTCAGCTGAGAAGATAAATGGTTTCTCTGCCTTCTCCCCCTCTAACCTCGCTAGTTCTGCCTTCGTCTCCGTGTCATCGTAGGATAAATCAACCACCATCGAAGCTAGAACAATTGCAACTTCAATATCGTCTAATGTTTCTGGTGTCTCAAAAAAACTCAACCAATATTCGATTTTAGTTTTACTGTCAGCAGTTGATACATTGAAACAATACGTTAGTTGTCCATCTTGCTCCATTGATTGAAAAGCGTATAGAGAAGGACTATTGTCACCAAACACTACACCTCTCTTTTTTACATCTTCATAAAAGGACGCAAATGTCATCCCGAACGCATTTTCAACTTGTTGAACCGACCAGCCACTGCCATCTTTGTCAGAATATACAGGGTTTCCAAGTTTCTCTATAGAGATAACAACAGGATTATCAGCCTTCTTCGCTAAAGCTTCTGCTACGTCAGTCTTATCGGCTTTTTGTTCAACTTTATTTGCAAGTACAATCGCTGGTTCGGCATCTTCTTCAATCCAATCAGCAATTTCCTTTAGAGTATCAAATGCTTTTGGAGCAGAATTTACAATTTTAGCAACTTCGTTTGAAACATCTGTTTTTGTAGCATACTTTTCAGGAACAGATTGTAATGCAGTCGCTCCTTTCTGAGCATTAGCTCTAATTTGTGCCAAATCTGCAATTTTATCTTGTTTTCCGCTAATATCTTGATGTTCAGTTAAATATCCTTTACTATCCAATTCATCTTCAGTAATATACTCACTAGGAACAAATTGTAATGCAGATTTTGCTTTATTTCGAATTTCACTTAAGTCAGGAATTACATCCTGTTTTTTAGATAATTCGGTTTTATCCGCTTTTTTATTTAAAGCCTGAGTTATAACCTTATTTTGAACTGCATTGACAGATGTTTCAGACAAAGTTTTGTCATAAAAATTTGAATCAACATCTGTAGCAATATCTTTTAACATGTTTTTGATTTCTGATTCAGAAACAACATCTAATTCAAATAGATCTTTTCATTCAGATTCATCTTCATATTTTCAGAAAATTTTATTCCCCTCTTCTTTGAATTGTACATCTGAAACTCCATCCATGATCTTTGTTCAAGGACCTTCAGTTGGAACCTCATTTATACTCGGAGTAGAATCAATTCTAGCCCACAAAGATTGATTGTAAATAACAAAGTCTTGTATAAAGTCATCATTATTATAAGTATCTATTTCATTTCAAATAGAAACTTTAAATGATTTTCCTTTTGAATAATCTCTTCGATAATTTATATCGATTTCTGAAAAAGTATGTTCTGGATCTGATTTTTGTGTTTTATGATTACAGAAAAAATTATTCATAATACTCTAATAAACTATTAAGTAAATCTCCCGAATTAGAATCATAACTAGCGTAATGCAAATGGTGTAACAATGTCCACAGTTCTTGCATTTTTTCTGTGGACATTGTTTTCCCCATATTTAAGTCATATAATGATTCTTGTAATTTTTCTATAAGTAAATCAAATATGTTATCCATTGCAACAACAAGATTTTAAAGTTTGTGTATTACAAAGATTTCCACAAGATCCGAGTTGTTCTACAATCCTCTTTGCTTCGTTGTACTTTTCTTCGCAAATCAAATGTTCAAGTACAAATAATGAGATTAGAAGAATGTCTCTTGTTGATTGTTGAGAAGATTTCTTATTACAATTTCTTTTGGTACAAGTTGACAAGAATTCTGTAATTGCTTGTTTTTCATGTGCAAACGTACATTTGCGAAGATTGCATATTGAGAAAATTCTATCTTGTGGATCTCCTAGTTCTTCAACTTTGATTTCAGGTTCAGTTGTGTTTAAGTTCAATTGATAATACTCATATAAACCATCATCAACTTTTACTGTAAGTGGAATTTCTCTATCAACCGCTGTTGCCCAAACATTCCCGTCCTTTATGAGGACTTCGATAATATGTCCCTCTCCTTTTGTTGGAATATCATCAATTACTAATTCGCAATTTTGATTAAAATGTCAATTCATTAGTCGTGTAATTTATCGTTATATGGATTACCATCAGTTAATTGAGCCATCTCAACTCTAAGCTGATCCTCTTTAATTTTAATCTGTTTATCATTGTAATCCTTCTTATCACGAGCCTCTCTGTCTTCAATTGCAACTCTTTGTTGTTCAATTTGAATCTTAGCTTGATTGTTTTGTTCAACTTGAGATTGTAATTGCTTAATTTGATTATTATATTCTCCAATTTGAGACTCGTATTGTTTAATTTGATTATTCAATTGTTCTGCCTGTTGTTGTAATTGAGTAATCATATCATTTTCAGCTTTCTTAGCAGCCATTGATTTAGCAATTCTTGTTTTTAAATCGGTTACGTTTTTAGCAGTTGCGATATCAATAGCATCTGCAACATCAACCATTCCTGCCTTAATTAATTCCATATTCAAACCTTTTACTTCCTGGATAGTTTGGAACACTTCAGTACTATCCTGAATATGAATATCAAAATCAGTTATAGTATAATGTTCTGGTAAAGCAGTAAATGTTTTTATAAGTTTTGGACCAAGAACAATAGTTCCCGTTACTCCTTTCTTCCAAGCAAGTTTTGCGTTATTTAAACAATCATAGTTTATTTCTTTAAACATTAAGTCCATTGCATGAAAATATTGTTTAGTAAGTAATGTTGATTGTCTAATTCCAACTTTAACATTTGATACAGCATCACGTTGCTGAATTCCTCCTAGCATTTCCTGGAAAACACCCGTAATGGAAGATGCATTTTCTTCAATAGCATTAATTGCCATTTGGATTGCTTGTATACTCTGATACTTAATTGTATCGTCATATCCATTAAATGTTGTATTGATTACGTTTGCTCCTTCTTGCGAAGAATCGTACAAAGCCATACCATTCTTTTTATATGCTAACCATTTTTCCAATCTTTCTGGTAACTCAACACCAAGAACAGATGGTAAATGTGCAACATCAATCCAGTCTCCAACTGTACCAGCAGAAGCAATAAGATTGTCCCTACAGAAAATAAGCAAATCGTACTTATCCTGCAATTCCATAGTGTTTAGCATTAAACTAAACGGCTGTCCATTCTTATCTGCAAAGAACATTCCATTAACAGTAAGTGTACAATAATCTGGATTAGTTACAGATCTTACTACATGTTCTGATTTACCTTTACAAATAAATATATCGTCTCCAATTTTAACACCTTCGTGTCTATTGTATTTCTTTCCATCATATTCTAATCACTCACACTCATAAACAGTAATCATGTTGTGATTAGAACTATAGTGGTCAGTTTCATAAGGAAGAACTGGAGCAACTTCTAATCCGCCTAAAATGCCAGCAGATGGAATAGATGATACAGTAACTTTTCCGTCACGATCATCGTACATTAATGTATTTGGAACATTAACATATACTGCTCCACTATCTGAATCCAATTTCGGACCTTTTTCTTTAAGTTTTTCTTTTGCTTCTCTACTCAAATCATCACCAAACTCTATCATAATTTGTTCAACAGTCATATATCGTCTAATAACTGCTCTTGGTGAATGATTTAAATAAAATTTAGATTGATTTCTTTCAATAAAAGTATCCAACGGATTTAAAACTTCAAATTGAATATTATCGTTAACTACTTTTACCCTATAATAACAAGTTCCTGTGATAAGCAAATCTGTAAACAATTCTCTCATCTTATTTTTTAAATCAATATCGCGAGAGTGTTTGATATAACTTAAAATATTTTGTGCAGCAATTTCATATTCAGAAACAAACGAATCTTCAATATTCTTCTGAATTTTCTGCATTTCTTTTTCTATAAATGGATCATTTACAGGTTGTTCTGATTTTAAAAGTATGTTAACTATTGCATTTTGTAAATATTTTTCGAGAAAGCGATATAATTCCTGATCAATTTTTAACTTCTTATCTCTCATAATATTAGATATCGTTTTCTCATCCTTACATGTTATTTGTAATTCAGGATCAAGTTCGAGATACTCTCCTACGAGAACGTCGATATGTTTTTTAATCAGAGGAGTAAATCCTACAGATGTAGGTACTCCAACACCGAAATTTTCTTCAAGATGTCTAAATTGATCTGCGTCTCTAACGCAATGATAATAATTATATGCCTTCTTTAACTTTGATTTCTCATAAACAAGTCTTCCAATACACTCATTTATTTTTTCAATAGCTTTTTTATTTTCCATATATTATCATTCTTCGTCGTCCTCATACTCTTCCATACCGGGTAGGAGTATATCTCTAATTACTTCATAACGGAAAACCTTTTGAGGTTTCCTAGATTTCATTTCTTCTCGAACAAATTCTTTAAACTCTTCTTCTGTACCTTGAAAACTTAAAACAGTCGGAGTCATTTCTCTATTTAAATATAGTCCGAGATTATATAAATCATCATCAACGATAACTTTTAATTTTCCAATATATTCAGAATCAGTAGCTTCGTTGATGATGTTAAGTATTTCTTTTTCTAACGTTGTCATGGATTTTGTTTAATTACTCCTTTACGTTTGATTCCATTTTCGTCTGTGTAATAACCAATGTCAACTCATTGTTTTTTAATAGGCTGAACTATCTTTGGAGGAATACCTGTTAATTCTTCATCTGCAACCTCGCACATCTGAAGACTCGCGATAATATCGAACTTCTTTTTATTCTCATAAGAATAATTTAACATTTGCTCCAACATTTCATCAAAATCAATTTGATAACAATAGTCATTTATATATTGTCCAATTAAATCCAAACCATGTCGAATAACTGCTTCGGTTGCTGGTAATCCAATTAATCGTTTCTGACTTCGAGTTCTTGCTTTTTGTGAAATTGCAAAATCAGGACGAGTCATAAATAAGTGACCATATCCTTTATTTATAAAGTATTGTTGAATTGTGATTTTAGTATACTCAAGTAATGCTTGACAATTATATCACAAACAAAGTCTTAAAGCAATTTCATAAGCTTCTCGAATATCACGCGGTCTATCCTTATACATTGCAACATATTTTGGATCAGATACGCCATGTGCTCTTTTCTTAATTACAATACAGAAATCAGATACGTCACTATCCTGAGCAGATACTTGTGATCCCATATCAATGGCATCTATTCCAGCAACATATAGATCTTTATAAGGTTGTCCCGTTTCCTCATCAAGTTGAGGTGGTTCGACAATCAACAGTTTACTGTTTGGATTTTCAATTGGTCTAATAACTCCGTCTTTCATAGTTAGAGTCATTGGGATAGGTTTAGTATAATCTTTATGTACACGAATTTGTACAAGTCTGTCAGAGATTACAGCTGCATCAAAAATGTTGTCACCTTGCATAAGGAGAGCTTCTTCTGGGCAAAAACAGTGCTCTGCACAATAAATTACTAAATCCTTTCCTTCGAGAGTTGCTCTGGTTTTTTCATAATGTTCTTTAAATCGAATATGATCTGTCACCCCTCTTTTATCTACATATTTAGAATCAAGAGAAAATTTATGTGCAGGTAAGAATCATCCTGTATATTGAACCTTTCCGTCTCGTGTGTCAAAATTTTTATAAGGTAAAACATTGAATCCTAACGGGTTGTTAAAAATTCGAGATAAGCCGTCCAATTGAGGACCAGAGTCACCGCCGGTACCTCCAAGAATTCGGGTTCCGATCTTTTTACCTCCCAATTCAACAAGCGCGTTTCCTTGGATATATGCTTTCATAAGCATATTATAAGATCCTGCTTCTTCAAAAATTAATCGTTCACAACGAGTACCTCTGACTTTGCGAGGGTTGTCTGCAACAATTCCTGTAATCTGGCTAAGATATCCATACTCAATTCCATCCTTTGTTAAAAGAGACGCACGTTTCTGTCGTATGTTGTCGACTTTCATTCTTGACTTTTTCATACCACCTTTAGTATTCATATTAAGTCAGTTTAACTGTTCCCAACATTTATCAAGAACTGGCTGCAACTGCGCATCAGCATTAGCAGTATATATTGTATGGAAGTTTCGAGTTGTAATGAACGGTCTAACTCCAATACATGCTAATATTTCACTAAACCCAACACCACGGGCTTTGAGCATTGAAACATCTTTTCCGAGATATTCACACATTTCCACATAATGGAAAAATTCATATTGTTTTGCAGCAAATCTTGGAAATCCGTTTATACGTCCTGTTGTTGCTTTCGCAGAATCTTCGTCTACTGTGTTCATTGTATAAAAATTCAAAAAGAAGTAATGATCTCCTGTAATTCTATATTTTCCAACAGTATAACCTTCAACACAACGTCTTTTTTGTTCTCTCCAATATTCATTATATTGTTTTGACTTTTGCGGATATGCCGTATATTCTCCGTTTTTCATATAATGAATTGCTGCTTCTCTAAATGGAGTCGGATCAAAATCTAAACCTTGATCCATTGTAATAGGTCTATAACCTGTAATCTCATAAGAAAGTTCTGGATCAAAATAATGTATTTCCTCATCAAGAGGTACATCTCATATTCCATCTTTCTTTTTAGTATGTTTTTGAGCAGAATCCTCATAATAATCAGATTCTTCCTCATCTGCTTTTTCTTGTAATCGCTTTTTTACTTCTTCTTCAAAAAGCTGTCTTATCAACTCCTCTTCATATTTGTCCGAA
>JAEIGA010020719.1_pt1 | contig 10022 bp, 7 predicted proteins | sample 9270691 | NCBI WGS metagenome assembly JAEIGA01 (sample SAMN17057246, study PRJNA624740) | gut metagenome | biome: biome; isolation source: fecal sample | host: Bos grunniens | place: China: Xizang | collected 2019
ACCCAAAGAGTGATGTATTGGTAGATAAACTTCTCGCATGAGCTGTAATAGCTTACATAGTTACTGGGCTGATAGATGTGGAGCATACCATCTCCATACTTCGTGCCGAAAGCTTCTCCCGTGGTCACCAGAGGTTGGTCATCCATCTCGATGAGCGGATTGAGCGGGTCATCCGTAGTGAAACGCAGCTTCACGTCGTAACCATCATAGTAGAAGTCACGCATGATGATGGTATTCTCCTCAACGGGGTCCACTTCCGTCTTTATCAGACGGTTGTATCCTCCAACGTAGTTGTAGAGGTAGGTCGAAGTAATCATTGCATAACCTGTGAAGGCATTGATATCAAACGGACAAACCTTCTGCAACATCACCTTGGTCTCCAGTCCCTTGTTTTCATAGAGGTTCCACTGAGTCTCTTCGGGAGAAATCAGACGAAGTTTAATCTCCGGCAACTCCTCATCAACGGTAAGGTTCTCATAGTGCCCACGAATACGGACGCAGGTAGACAACTCACCAGCTTTGATGACTATTGTGTTAGACTCTATCGTGTAGTGCACACCCTCGATGGCGCTACTCTCCTGCTCTATTACCTCCACAGCAAGTGTCTGGTCCTTTTCCATAGCCTTGGTAGCAGAGATATAGATATCAGCATATTCTCCATTGTCCTCCACTCCCAAAACAGAGAGAGTGTCGGCAAACATAATGTACTGCGGACCACTATATACGGTATGCTCCTCTTCACAACCGGTGAAGCCTACGAGCGACACAAGCAATACGATAGCACTGAACAATATCTTTCTATTCATACGTAATCCTCCTGATTATCTATTACTTTCGTTGGGTTCAATCTCAGCGTCTGGCGACTCCAACTCATGTTGCGGTATAGGCCACACGAAAAGAGGGTTATCAGCTTCCACTTTGAGGCTGCTGCCGTTAGAGAGCGACTGTTCCTGTGGTGTACGCTCGAATCCTTTGTGCCAACGCTTAAGATCCTGAAGGCGGAAGCCTTCCATGTAGAGTTCCTTCACACGTTCCTCTTCGATGATGTCCATTGCATTCTCCTCATTCAACGAGGCCGAAGCATTAGAATTGTAACGTGCCTTGCGCAACTCAGCAATATCCTTTGACGCTTTTGAGTAGTCCGGATCCTGCTTCTGTGCATACGCCTCGGCACGGATAAGGTACTGCTCCGACAAACGGAACACCTGCGGTTCAGAAACATGCAACAACTGTGCAGCATCAAACAGTTCCTGATTGCCCCAATACTTGGCAAGCAAAGGCCATGTCAATCCATGACTATGACCTGTAGCTACCTGCGTAAAGAACGCATTGTAACGCATGTCATTGGTAGCATAAAGGCCGAGTACCCACTGGGCTGGCACATAGTCGGGCTTATACGATTGATAGTCCCAGTTGAAGAACACAGAACCTAAAGCTCCACCGTACGAAGTCGTCGTGAAACCTACTTGCCAGATACTCTCTGTAGAGAGGTTATAACGCCACATATACTCATAGTAGCTGATCTCCTTATTAGTATACGACAGGTAGTCTGTCATTGTAGTATACATCTGGCTTGCACTTGACAAGGCAAACTTATCTTTTGCTCCATCGATGAGTAACGAAGAATACTTAATTGCATTCTCATAATCCTTCATATAGAGAGCCACACGCGCGCGCAACGCGTATACCGTATATATACTGAAGTAGGGGCTGCTGTAGAAGGTGAGACTTGCATCCTTCTCCTCCTCATCGGTTAGCTGCAGACAATCCTCTGCACGCTCCAAATCCTCGATAACGAAAACATACGAGTCCTTCAACGAAGCGCGCACTATCGGTGCATCGCTATAATACTCCTTTCTCAGCACCACACCGAGTTCCTCTGCGGCCATCTCATCACTGTCATAAGCTTTGCAGAAGAGTTTGATAAGCTCTGAATAAGCCAAGGCACGAGCGAAATATGCTTCACCACAATATTGTTCCAGACGGTCAAAGTCATCGTCATTGTAGATATTTCCGCGCACCTTGTCGACGTTGGCAAGCAAGAAGTTGCAACGGCCGATGACATCGTACAACGCTCCATACACCGAAGTAATCTGCGAGTTGGTAGCAAGGATGTCCCAACGCCACACGTCACCATAAGTATTGGTGTATCCGTTGACCGCATAGACAAAGTCGGCCTGCAGGTCAGGCAATATGGTCAAGTAGCCACTGTAGAGTGCACCACTGAGCCAAGCATTGTAAATACCGATCACAGCTTGATTGGCATCTTCGATGGTGGTAATGGCACTACCGGCGGGGATTTCATCTTGCGGGAACTTGTCGAGACAAGATGTCATCATACACACGCTGAGTGCGATAAGTAGATATGATTTGAGTTTCTTCATAATTCGTGCGGATTAGAATGTTAGCTCCATACCGATGGAGAACTGACGCGACATAGGATACTGCGCTGCATACACGTTGCTGGTCGATTCGGGGTCGATACCGCTAAACTTCGTGAAGGTAAGCAGATTCTGCCCCTGCACGTAGATACGTGCACCACCGAGTCCCTTTACCTTTTCCAAGGTTCTGGGCTGGAGGGTATAGCTGAGCATAAGGTTCTTCATACGAAGGAACGAAGCATCCTCAAGAAAACGTGAGTCCATCTGCGGTGTCACGCCATAACGGGGGATATCGGTAATGTCACCAGGCTTCTTCCAACGGTCGTAGAGCAAGCGCTTCGACTGATTGTACACGGTGTAAAGTCCATTACTCTCTTCGAAGAAACGGTCATTATTGAACATATAGCGGTCGGCCACCCAGGCAAACTGTGTGCTAAGTGCCAAGCCTCTCCACGACACCGAGGTACCGAATCCACCCTGCCAGGGAGCCATATAGGTCTTACCTACGAGCACCTTGTCCGACTCACGGAACTCAGTAGTGATATTACCCTCCTTGTCATACCAGAGCGCATCACCATTGGCGGGATTCACACCGGCATAGCGGTTGATATAGAATTCACCCACGGGATGTCCCACCTTGAGTTTGGTCGATGTTCCCGACATCTCATACTCATCAAGTCCGTTGTAGAGTTCGGTAATCTCATTGTGATTATATGACGCATTACCATTGATATTCCATACGAAGTTCTCGGTACGGAACACATCGTAATTAACCGACATCTCAATACCGCGATTAACCATGGCACCCACATTGTCCCAACGCTGTCCGAAACCGTTGTTGGCATAGGATTGGGGCACGAGCATCAGCATGTCAGTGGTTTTCTTGTTGTAGAGTTCCACGTCCACATTGAGGCGATGCCAGAATCCAAGGTGCAGGGCAAGGTTACTGCTCCACAACTGCTCCCAGCTGAGATCAGGGTTACCCTCGCTCGAAGGTGCGATACCCGACTCACCATTATATATATATCCACCTCCCACGAGCTCCAGATGGTCGTAGTTGGGTATTGAGGAGTTACCCGACGTACCTGTACTGAGTGCCACCTGCGCATTGGTAATCCAAGTATAGGGACGCATAAACTTCTCCTTCAGCACATTCCACATCAAGCCCACTGACCAGAAGCTGGCCCAACGGCCGTTCTTACCGAAACGCGATGAAGCATCAGTACGCAATGAGAAGTCAGCGTAGTACTTGTCCATATAATTATACTCGCCACGTCCGAAGAACGACAGGTAGCTATAGCTCGAATATCCCTTGGCCCAAGAGGTTGCCATGGTACCTGTAGAGAGGTTGGTGAGATAGTCGTTATTCTGTCCGCGTGTCACTACCTGGAAGCTCTCAGAGCGGTAGTTGACACCCTCCTGTCCGAGCATAAAGTTGAAGTCATGCACATGACCGAGATTAAACTTGTAATTAGCCGTATTCGTAGCTGTAAGCTGCAACATGTTGCTCATCGCATTGGCAGCCGAACCGATACCATTGTTCCCTGGGAAGCTGGGAAGTGACTTCACGTCTGTTGTCGAGAGCGAGAAATCCACACCGAGTTGTGAGCGCAAGGTAAGATTCTTTATGGGGGTAACCTCAGCATATACCGTGCTCAGCAACTTGTATTTTCTAAGATCCTGCGGATTGGTAGACATCCACTCGATAGGATTCTGCGTGGTACCAGTCCAAGAGCCATCCTTAGACGAAGCGATGCTACCATCCTTCTTGTAAGGATTCCAATAAGGGAGCATGAATCGGCTTGCCGAAATGGGAGTATAGAGTGTGTAAGAGCCCTCTTCGGCCTGCTGCACCTCCTCATAGGTCAGCATCGTATTAGTACCCATCTTGAGCCATTCGCCCGTCTTCACGTCGGCATTGCTGCGCAACGAGTAACGACGGAAGGTGGAACCCATAGCGATACCATCCTGGTCGAAGAAGTTACCCGACACGAAGTAGTTCATGCGTTCCGTAGCACGGCTCACCGAGAAGTCGTAGTTCTGCAACAGAGCACGATTATTGAAGATAGCCTCCTGCCAGTTGATATCGGTCTGACTCAGCAAGTCATAATCCTGACCCGCATCGAGTCCCAACTCCTTCTCGAAGGCAATACGCTCTGCCGTATTCATCAGCATCCACTCCTTAGAGCTGGCAAGCTGCGATATACCTAGCTGTGAGCGCACCGTCACCTTGGGCTTTTCCATCTGCGTTCCACGCTTGGTGGTGATTACCACCACACCATTGGCAGCACGGGCACCATAGATTGAGGTCGACGATGCATCCTTGAGCACCGACACCGACTCGATATCGTTCGGGCTGATGGTATTGAAGTCCGAGCTTGAGATAGGCACACCATCAAGGATAAAGAGCGGTGCTGTACCCGAGTTGATCGAGTTTGTACCACGAATTTGGAACGTAGCCGCCTTTGAGGGTTCACCTGAGTTCGAGAGGACCATCAAACCAGGACTCTGTCCCTGCAACGCTTGATCGAAACCTGCTGCAGGGATCTCAGCAATCTTGTCGGCCTTCACCGTCGACACCGAGCCTGCGATAGTACCCTTCTTTCTCACACCATAGGCCACTACCACCACCTCTTCCATCATTTGCGCATCGGAAAGCATCTCTATGTCAAGCTTCCCCGTTTTGGCAGTCACCTTATGTTGCTGCTCCTGCATACCGAGATAGGTAAAGCTCAACGTGGCTTCCTTTCCCGTCAAATTGATCGTGTAGTTGCCATCAAAATCAGTAGTCACACCGCTTGTCGGATTCTCCAACGGACGGATAGCCACACCAATCAACGGCTCGCCATCCTCTTTAGAGATAACCGTACCCTTCACCGTAAAACTCTGTGCGAGCAACGTACCGAAAGCCACCGTTATTCCGAGAATAGCTGTCAATAATCTTTTTCTCATTATGTGTTTGTAAGGTTTTATTATTCAATCTATTACACTCGTCATTGTCATCAATTGAGCACACATTTCAATGCCCCAAACTCAACCAAGGTGCAAAATTACAAATAAATGGCGAAAAAAACTAATCCCTAAACGTTAATCCGCAGACATTTAACAATTGTGAAAGCGTTTGGCCATTAAGTTTTTTTACTCTAACTTTGCCGCCATGAATCATTTTTTTGAGCACATCCTCCATCTGTCCCTCCCTATCCTTCTATTGGCGACATCTACACAGTCCCTTTCGGCCCAATCCCAGAATGAATGGATTGACAAGGGCTATACCTACGCATCACAAGACAGCCTAGCACAGGCTGAAGCATGTTTCATAGAAGCCATAAAAGCCTCCTCCAGCAATGGACAAAGCGCAATGTTATACTCCAGCCTGGGCACCATACAGCGTCGTCGAGGCAAGATACGAGAGTCCATCGAGGCATATACCCAAGCGCTCGACCGTTCCCCATTGTCCCCCTCCATACTGATGGAGCGTGCCACAGCCTATCTGGCATTGGGCAACGATGACAAGGCATACACCGACCTCTGCAATGTGCTTGAGAAAGACGCCACCCACATCGAAGCCCTCTACTACCGCGCCTTCATCTATACCAACCGTAGGGAATACTTTTCAGCAAGAGCCGATTACAAACGATTACTCACAGCCGACCCCTTCCACGAGCATGGACTATTCGGCTTGGCCCTTCTGGACCAACGCGAGGGACGCCTACAAGCCGCCGAGCAACAGCTATCACAGCTCATCGACCGCTATCCCGACAACTCCACCTACTGGCAGGCACGCGCCAACATATTGACAGAGCAGAAACTCTATGATCTCGCATTGATAGACCTCGAAACGGCCGCCACCCTACAACCCACCGATGCCTACATCTATATAACCCGCGCCGAGCTCCATCTGAAGATGAAGCACCGTACAGCAGCGAGAGATGACCTCGACCACGCTGTCACTCTCGGGTTCCCACGCACCGCACTCAGCGAACTGTACGAGCAGTGCAAGTAAGTTATACTGCCGGCAAACTGTTACCGTTGATTTTGCGGTACAAGTCAAGGGCAAAAACGTCGGTCATTCCCGATATATAGTCAAACACGGCTTGCACCTTGCCGTATAAGGTAGGTGCATGCAAATCGTATTGACTGCTCACTCTATCGATAAGTAGCTGCGAGTAGGCATTGTCGGGGTGGATTACGGCATCAATCATCAGCTCGATGAGCGTATTGATGATACGAAAACCAGCCAATTCAATATCCAGCACATCGCGAGAGCGGTATATCTTCCGCACAGCCACCTCAGAGCAATGTTTATAGGCTTGGCGGCAGCGTTCACTCGTATGCTTGATAAGCGGTTCGCAGAAAGTTCCACTGAGGATTTCCTCTTCATGTCGCATAAAGACATCGGCGCACTCGTCGATGAGTATGCCTATCACCTTTGAGCGCAGATAGGCTATCTGTTCGTTGGCATCGCTCACCATGTCGAGCACTTCGGTCAGATGACCACGCTTGTGTTCCTCGATAAAGGGAGTGAGCAGCGAGATGGTTTCTTCCCGGGTAAGTATCTTCAGCTTATAGGCATCCTCGATATCCATCATCTGGTAGCAGATGTCATCGGCAGCTTCCACAAGGAAAACAAGCGGATGGCGGCAATAGCGAAGCGGCTCACCCTCCGCACTGAGACGAATCAGTCCCAGTTCGTCAGCAATCAAACGGAACGTATCGGCCTCAGTCTGAAAGAATCCGAACTTAGGTTTTCCACCCGCATAGCACGATGAAAAGGGATATTTCACAATAGAGGCCAGTGTCGAGTAGGTGAGCGCAAAGCCTCCACGACGACGGCCGTTGAACTGATGTGTCAGCAGACGGAAGGCATTGGCATTACCCTCAAAGTGGACGATATCATCCCACTCCTCCTTGCTCAGCTGCTCACGCAACACCTGTCCTTTCCCTTCAGTAAAGTAAGCCGCTATAGCCCTTTCGCCCGAATGTCCAAAGGGAGGATTACCCAAATCGTGTGCCAGACAAGCAGCTGACACGATACCCCCTATCTCTCCAACGAGCGAATCGACCAATTCGGGATGCCTCTTCAGTAGGGAACGCCCTATCTTGTTGCCTAATGAGCGTCCCACGCAAGCCACTTCTAGGCTATGCGTCAGACGGTTGTGCACAAAGATACTTCCTGGCAAAGGAAACACCTGCGTCTTGTTCTGCAGGCGTCGGAAAGGTGCCGAAAATATCAATCGGTCATAATCACGCAAGAAGTCCGAGCGATCCATATCGCCCTCTCCGTGGTATTCCTCCATCCCGAGACGTTTGGCTGATATCAGCTTTTTCCAGTCCATCATAGCAGTATATTTTATTCTTGGTCTTTGTCATTGCATACGCAAATGTACATCTTTTTTCGTTTCGCTTGGGTATACTCGTCTATTTTTGTTACTTTTGTTGTCGACAAACTGATGTAACGATGAAGAGGTGGATAAGGAGAAAACGCAATTCGTTAGGCTATGGGGTACAAAGTCCCAGCGATTTCTATTTTGTGCGGCATGTGTTGCGAGAAAAGTCACCCTACTATGCCTATGCCACGATAGAGGACATGTACACAACCCACAGCAACCAGTTGTCACACTCGTCCATCGCAGTCCGCAAGCTGCTCTTCCGCTTGGCCAACCACATATGCCCCGACACCATCATCGAAGTCGGCATGGGGTTCTCCATCCCCGCTATGGCTATGGCCTGCCCTTCGACCCGATGCGTTGCCATCACACCTGCAACAACGAATGCCGACACCATACAATCCCTACAGACTATCTTTCCGAAGGTAGAGGTGAGATGTGGCGATGAAATGGGACTTTTCCGTCAGTTGATTCACGAGCAGAGGAGGATAGACCTACTCCACGTAGCCCACACCCCATACTATCGCGAAGTGGTCGAGGCCGCCCTACCCCACACTACCGAACGCACCCTGATGATCATCGAAGGCATACGCGAAAGCAAGGAGAAGCGCGCTTGGTGGAAGGAGTTACAAGTAAGTCCATCGACAGGCATCAGCTACGATCTCAAGGACATCGGGTTGCTATTTTTCGACCACACACGCCACAAGAACACCTATTGGATAAACCTCAGGAACTAAATACAAAGATGAAAAAGAGTCACATATACACCCGTGGAGGCGATAGCGGTACCACCTCACTCATCGGAGGCAGCCGCACCAAGAAGTGCAGCCTACGACTCGATGCCTATGGCACCATCGACGAGCTCAGTGCTCACATCGGCCTGCTGGCCGCCATGATAGAGACGCCTTCCGAAGCCGAGCAGTCTCGGCTGCAATGGTTACAGTCGCGCCTATTCGATGTAGGCACCCACCTTGCCATGCCCTGTACCGAGGGCAAAGCAGCTCCCTGCTCGATCTCTGCAGCCCATGTGCAGCAACTGGAACGGTACATCGATGAGTACGACTCCCAGCTTCCTCCCCTGCGCTCCTTCATCCTGCCCGGAGGTTGTAAGGCCGCTGCCCAATGCCACGTGTGCCGAACCGTATGCCGCCGAGCCGAGCGTCTCATCACCGCATTAGCCGAGGAGGGGCCAGTATGCCCAGACTTGCTATCCTTTGTGAACAGATTGTCAGACCTTCTTTTCGTATATGCCCGTTCCCTAAACAAAATCAAAGGCGTAGATGAAATTTCTTGGCAGAATAATTGTGATTGAGGAAAAAAGTTATACTTTTGCAGCCTTATTTATAAAAAACGCTTTAATCACACAAAAGAGTAGGAGAACAGGATATGTACTGGACACTTGAACTGGCATCCAAATTGGAGGATGCACCCTGGCCTGCCACCAAGGAGGAACTTCTCGACTATGCAATGCGCTCGGGCTCCCCGATGGAGGTCATCGAGAACTTGCAAGAGATGGAAGACGAAGGCGAAGTCTACGAGAGCATCGAGGACATTTGGCCCGACTATCCCAGCAAGGAGGATTTCTTCTTTGACGAGGAGGAGTATTAAGTATTAGCGGGTGTGCCAAAACGTTTTTTGACACACCCACTTTAATTAATAGATGAAACAGATATTCAAAGGTAAGCTATTCGGTCGTTTGGACAGGTACATCATCGCGAAGTTCCTGGGCCATTACTTTTTCTCCATAGCGTTGATCATTTCCATCGCTGTGGTGTTCGACTACAACGAGCACATCGACAAGTTTGTGGCCAACAACGCACCATGGAAGGGCATCATCTTCGACTATTACCTCAACTTCATTCCCTACTTCTCCAACCTGTTCAGTCCGCTGTTCGTGTTCATTGCGGTCATCTTCTTCACCTCGAAGTTGGCCGACAACTCCGAAATCATCGCCATGTTCTCCACAGGGACGAGCCTGCACCGTCTGATGTTCCCCTACATGTTCTCGGCTCTGCTCATCGCCGTCCTCACCTACGGACTTGGTGCCTACGTCATTCCCAAAGGCAATGTGGTACGCCTCGAGTTTGAAAACACCTACAAAAAGAAAAAGAAGGTCGACACCGCCCGCAACATACAGATGGAGGTGGAGCCCAACGTGATAGCTTACATCGAGCGCTTTGAACGCAGCAATAACACCGCCTACCGCTTCTCGCTCGACCGCTTCGAGGGCAACGCCATGAAGTCACACTTCACC
>JAEIGA010020720.1_pt1 | contig 10022 bp, 8 predicted proteins | sample 9270691 | NCBI WGS metagenome assembly JAEIGA01 (sample SAMN17057246, study PRJNA624740) | gut metagenome | biome: biome; isolation source: fecal sample | host: Bos grunniens | place: China: Xizang | collected 2019
AGGAATTTTTGAGAAGCCCGACAGGGACGGGATCCTTGCGCGGATCAACGAGATCCGCAGAGAAGCCTGCGAAGAGGGCGTGCGTGATCCTGCGACCGGAGAGCCTATGCGGGCTGAGGACTATGTTCCGCTTGTCTGGTCCTATGAACTGGAAGAGGCTGCCGCGCGCCGCGCGGTGGAGAGCATGATCCTGCGCGATCACATAAGACCGGACGGCTCAGAGTGCTTTTCAGTACTGCCTGACAGTGAAGCGTTCTCCATGGAGACGCTGGCCTGGGGATACGGCGGTATACTTGAAGCCATTGAGGGATGGTACTCGGAGAAGTCCTCATACGTGGAGGAGACAGGCGCGCCTGCAGGCCACTACATGGCGCTGATCAGTCCCACGTTGAGGTACGCCGCAGCCGCTGATTTTCAGCCCGGCGCGGGGCAGGACGCCTGCGCGGGCGCCTTCGGAAGGAGCGATCCTTCGGAAGCAGCAATGAATCCGCAGGGAACCTCCGCAGAGGAGACAGCCGCTGCGCTGCTTTCTCAGACCAGATGGGAAATTCACCTGGACAAAACGGTTGTACCTTATGCCGCACGGCTGGCGCTCGCAAGAACTGCCCGGCTGATCACAAAGGGCATATGGAACATGGACTGACAAATGATGCTGCGTGGGATATTGTTCTGACAGATCGGCAGTGGGGGTACCATCAGATCTGATACAAAAAGGAGAATCGTATGGACTACAAGCTCAAGAGGCTTAACAGAGAACTGGCAAGTCCCGGCAAGGCGCTGGAATTCTACAGGGACACGATGGAACTGCCTGACGGAAGAACGGAAAAGTGGGATTTCGTGCACCATAAAAAGGGCGGCGGAGCCTGTGTGGTGCCGGTGCTGCCCGACGGGCGCGTCCTCATGATCCACCAGTACAGGCCGGCGGTCGACAGGGAGACGACAGAGCTTCCGGCCGGCGCTTTCGATGCGGACGATCCGGATTTTGCCGTGACAGCGTCAAGAGAACTGGAAGAGGAGACCGGATACAAGTGCGGGAAGATCCGCCGCCTGGTCCGCTTGGATACGGCGATCGCATGGTGCGATGAGAAGGTCGAGATCTATCTGGCACAGGACCTCTACAAAGCCGGCGGGCAGCAGCTCGACGACGCGGAAGAGATCGGCGTGGAGGCGATCCCTGTGGAAGAACTGCGAAGAAGGATCTTCGCGGGAGAGATGCGGGACGCCAAGACGGTGGCCGGGGTCCTGGCCTACCTGGCGGTACTGGCTGAGGAACAGACAGCACCGCTGGCATAAAGGCTCAGACCCTGCTCTTATGGCAGGTGAGATATAAGATCTGGTATTCGTAGGAGGCACTGCGCAGGAAGCGCAGGCCTCCTTTTACGCGCTCATCATCGAGGTTGGAGAAGGGGTCATCCAGGACAAGAAAAGGCTTTTCACCCGGATACATGGCGTCAACCATTGCCATGCGGCGGCAGAGGCTGATCAGGTCTCTTGTGCCTTCGCTCATCAGAGAGGGATCTCTGGGGAGTCCGTCGCTCATGACCGTAATGTGGAAATCTGCGTCGGTCTGCAGGTTTTCGGCGGATTCTCCGGTGAGCATGCCGTAGTGCCTGCGGAAGGACCGAAGAAACGGATTCATGTATCGCGCGGTAAAGGAGCCGCGGGCCTGTTCCAGATAGCTGACTGTCTGCATGCAGATGGCATAGCGATCCCGCAGTGCATCGATCTCTCCGCGGAGTTTAATAAGCCTGTCGGCGGCGTCTTCGGACTCCGCGATCCTCTGCCGCAGGTCTTCCGACTGCTGACCTGCATCTGCCATCTCCTTCCTGCATTCTTCCTCGCGGCGGTCAAATTCCGTAAGCCCGGGAGCGATCCGGTCCGCGATCTCTTCTGTGGAGGGTGTCCGTACTTTAGTGACACGCGCAGAGGAGGTGCCGGCGGAAGTGCGGTCCTTGATCTCAGCCTGCAGTTCTTTGCGCCGCGTTTCCTCTTCGAGGATCTGCTGTTTAGCCCTGCCAAGACGTCCGCTGAGGGAGCGCAGGGAGGCGTGCAGATCCTGCTCCTCCTGCCTGAGTTCCTCCAACCGGCTGACGAGGGCGGGATCCGCGTCATTCCGCCGGCTTCTGAAAAGGAAATAGATGCCGCAGACAGCCGACAGAACGGGCATAGCAAGAAACGGAAGGGATATCACGTGCAGTGCGATCAGGATCAGAAAGAGGATCGTTGCTGCAAGACTAAGGAGACCTGCTGTGCGGTATCTGCCTGCCGCCCGCTTTGCGGAAAATTCGACGTCCTGCTCCAGGCTGCTGCGCTGTTTCTGGACGCGCAGGTATTCCTCACGCTCTCTGTGGCCTTGCGCTGCAGTGTTTCGCCGGATCCGCCGCAGCATTTCCAACCGCTCCCCGGAGGAAGAGAACCTGGCCTGCAGCGCCGCGAGCGCCGGATCCGCTTCCGCCTCCATCTGCGCGGGAATAGCGGCGGTCGAAGCGACTGTGTAAGCCTGCCGGCTCTTTCGGATCTCTTCGAGTGAATCAGAGAGTTCTTTTTGGCGCCGCTCACTTTCCTGCAGTTCCCGCTTAAGGCCGGGAAGGCGCGCCGCGTCCGCTTCCAGGACAGCGGCCCGGTCCTGCTTTTTGCGGATCTGGCCGGAGGCGCGGTCGGGACTCAGGCGGTCGATCTCTTTTTTGAGCTGTCTGACAGCTCTGTCGTAGGAGGTGAGATCATCCTGCTCTGACGCGACATCGCCGATCTTGGCCTGGATCATTGTTGTTGCCTCCGTTTCATGGTCCTGCTGGGACCAGAACACGGTACGGCTGAAGGACTCTCTGTCGATCCCGAACAGTTCCTCCCCGATCTGTTCGGAATAATCCGAACTGGGAAGTCCTGTCTCTTCGTCGAAGAGATGAAACGCGTCCTCTTTCTTTCTGGCACCGAAAATGCGGAGCATGCGATAAGCTTTGTCTCCTTTTTGGAAGGTCACGCTGCCGCCGTAAATGCCGCCGCCCCATGGGCGGTAACGCAGGCGCTCATTTCCCTCCTCATTTCTTTTCATTTCCCCGTCAAATCCGTAAAACATCACTTTAAGAAAGACGGCAAGGGTCGATTTACCCCAACCGTTTTCCGCCAGGATCGTATTGAGCGGATCCTCGAACACATAGGAGAAATCGGCCAGCCTGCCGAAATGCTCAATATGTAAGGAAAGAAGTTTCATAGATATAGTTCTCCATTGCAAGAGCGGCGTCGACGCATTCTGCGTGAAGCCGGCGCGGGCCAGGTCAAAAGAGTGAATCCCCCGACAGCGCCCTCAGGCCGCAGCGCATGATCTTTGCTTTCATTGTCTCATCCAGGTCTTCCGCGGTGCTTACGACACGCACAAATTCGCCTTTGAGCGTCGCGTCACATATAAAATCTTCGCTGTGCACCACCGGGACTGTGCTGTCTATGTAGTCAAAATAGTGATAGCAGTCCGCCCATTCGCTCCGGACCAGCGCGGGATCGGGGCTGCACCCGTATTCAAGGCTTCCGGTCAGTTCCAGACGCACCAGATCCTGTTCCGCGGCCGGCGAGGAGGTGAGCACACTGCCGATCCTCTCATAGACTTCCGCGTCGCTCTCGCAGCCGGTCACGTCGCAGGGAATACTGTACAGGCAGCGGGATGCAAACGGAATAAACCGGATTGCGATCCGGCCGTCAGGCGCGTCTGTGTCCAGAAGGACAAAACCGCAGGGGCCGCATTCATCGAAGCCGCGCCCCTCCAGACAGCCGCTGTATGCGGCTGTGCCGCGTTCATCCAGTTGAAAAGAGCGATAGTTGTGCAGATGCCCGAGGGCAAGATAATCAATGCCGTGACCGCGCAGGACATCAAGGGGAACAGCCTCCGCGTCGGGAGCTGACGTACCTTCCCGGACCTGCCCGTGCAGCATGACAATATTGAGACTGGAGGGATCCAGATCCGGCGCGGAAAAGGGGCCTCCTGAAGGTTCCTTGCCGGTAATACAGATCCTGCGGCCGCCGGCTGATGGATCCGACAGTTCCCAACCGGTCCAGCAGTCACTGAACAGACAGCAGTTGCCGGGCTGCGGCCTTGAGGAAAACAGAGCCGTCCCTTCGTCGTGATTGCCGCGCAGACAGAAAAAGAGGATCTCTTTGTGGGTACAGATCAGGTCCTCGACAGCTCTCACAGCTGCCGGGGAGGGCGTCTGTGTATCAAAGAGGTCCCCGCAGATCAGTATACACCCGACACTGTTGCGGCGGGCATAACCGCAAAGCCTGCGGAACGTATGCAGCAGTTCCGCACGCCTTTGACGCGCCGCTTCCTGATCAAAACGGCTTCTGAGATCAGCGTCCAGATGCAGGTCGCTGCAGTGAATGATCTTCATAGGCGGTCTCCCTGTTCCGGAGAGGCGGACTGGCGGTCAAGCTGTGCGATCAGGTTATCCAGCAGAATGATGGAATGCTCGTCGCTCATGATCGCGGACTTGAGATTCTCGCCCCGTTTTCTTACCATCTCGTTGGCGACATAGTCGTAGAGGAACGTGCCGACAGCCGGATTTATGTACGCGTTAGTGGTCGTATTTTTGTGCGGTCCTCTGCCGTAGATCGGATAGATCCCCAGTTCGTTGTAAATGACCAGGGAGACTTCCGGATACGGATACTGCGGCTGCATGATGAAGAAATTGTTCTCTCCTGCACGGATCGGATCGGATCCCGGCGAGGCCAGGCGCTGCTGAATACTGTCTCTGATCATTGTCAGCATCGTGCGCACCATGGATGCAGGAAAGCGGAGCGGTGTGTCACTCCAGGTTTTTCCGGTGTAGTCGACGGCATCGGAGATCAGATCTACGAGCATGCCGGTGCGGACCAGATTCTGAAGGCCCTCCGGGTGGCAGATCGTGATCCTCCCGAAACGGTTGGCGCTTCGGGCGCGCTGCTGCAGCGTATCGATCGCCGCGTATACAAGGTCTTTAAAACTCAGGAACGCATACTGATCATAGGGATCGATCAAATGGCGGAATATCTGCTCGAACATCGCTCTGTCACCGCGGCTCTCTACATCCCTGTACAGCGCCAGCCACAGCTTCGGAGGAACGTTGTCGAAGCACAGATCCGGATGGATCATGGCCATTTTGTACAAGCTGCCTATCTGGTAAAAGCTCTGGTTGGGGTTGACCGGGCGCGTCTTTTCTGCCGGCAGAGCCTCTTTGGCAGTACTGTCGATCGAGAAGAACCGGTATATATGGGAGGCTTCCTCGGCGCCAAGGCAGCAGGCGTAACAATCCCCGACGTTCGTGAAGACCAGGAGATAATACCTTGTGCTGCTGAGTTCACTGTCGTTTTCGCTCCGGCCGGGATTCCCTGAAGAGTTTTCGCCGATACGACTGGTGTGACGGATCAGGCACACATCCCTGCTGTCAAACCAGAAGCGGCGGAGGACCTGCGTCTGGTCCATATTATAATCCTCAGCCAGAGACAGAAGCGGAAGGACCGTATTCAGAACATGCAGATTCAGAAGCATAGCGTCTCTGTCTTCCTTATCTGCCTGAGAGAGCTTAAATCTCTCGCGGTGAGAGACATAGTGCCGTACGCGGATGCCGGTATCAGCTATGGGCAGAAGGAGGTCGTCCAGCTCCTTGATGATCTGCGTGATCGTCATGATCCACTTGTCTGTCCGGCGCACCTTTTTGGACGCGATGTCTTCTGCGGTCGGCACACAGTTATAGATCGTAAATTTAAAATCGTGCGATATACGGACACCGGTATCAGCCTTGCGTCTTCCGGGAGTTACTCCGGCAATAATGCGGGCCAGGGAGACAGAGGATTCCATGGTAACGGTTCCGTCTGTCCCGGTATATTCAATATTATTGGCTGTAAGAGACAGCTCCCGCGACAGTCTGCGGCTGAAAATACCGCTGATCACATTTGAATAATCCGCGGAATCCGGCGCTGCGCCTGCCGGCGCCTTTAGATACATGTAGGATTCGAGAGCCTGCACCTCGGAGTCGGACAGGGATAGTACTTCAATAATGGACCGGATCTGATCGCCGCTGAAACGGCGGGGTTCCTTGACAAAGCGATAGAATTTCTGACGGGAGATTCCGATCTTTCTGCAGAATTCATCGACTGTCATTCTATTTTGTTTGAGGTTTCCCGCAATAAAAGATAATAAATCGCTCATAAGAACCTGCGCTTTCCTATGGACTGATCACATTTGCAAAAAGTCATATAAGTTCATATTTTATTACAACAGATCACAAATAAACTTGTTAAAAAACGAATATGCACTGTTCATATTTCGTTTAATTGATTATCAATATTAAAACAAATGTATCATATTTTGAAATGATTTAAAACATATGTTAATAAATTAGCAGAAAAGATGATGAAAAACTTCCATATTTCGAATGTTATCTATGGGTAGGGAAGAAGTTTTTGTGTGAAACAGCACTGAAACGGCGACTGTTGTTCCAAAAAAGGACCAAAGCAACAGCACCATTCAGAGTTTTCAATGAAACGTATCAGCATAATTGATATAATCACGATAAGTCATACAATTTATAACAGGTGCACCAAAGATACATTTTAAAAAATGCCTGAAATAGTATAGTGCGCTGTTATTAACGATTCAATGAAACGAGGGGAATGAATGAGTGTAATCCGAAATAAGCAGAGACTTCTTCATCTCTATCGGTATTTGATGGAAAACACTGACGAAGAACATCAAGTAACCACCAACGACCTGGTGCAGTTCCTGAAACAGGAAGACGCTAATGCGAGTCGCAAGACCGTAAAAGACGATATAGAGATCCTTGTCAAGGAAGGCGTCGATATTATCACAACAAAGAGCTATTATAATTCGTATTTTATTGGTGAGCGGAAATTTGAGATCCCTGAGATCACGTTCCTTGCAGACAGTGTTGAAGCCAGCGTATCGCTGACAGAAGATAAGAAACAGAAAATGGTTGAAAAGCTGCTGGGGTTTCTCAGCAGGCATCAGGCTATGAAAGTCCGGGTGAGTACCACCGGCCGCCCCAATCATGGAACGGGGAGTGAGCAGCTGTATTACACCATTGACCGGATCACGGAAGCCATCAACGAGAACAGGAAGATCGAGTTTCAGTATCTGGAATATAATGCGCTGAAAGAAAAAGTCCTTTGCAATAGCGGGAATACAGTTACTCTTACACCGATCGTGATGATGAGTGACGATGACCGGTATTATCTGCTGGGATACAGCAGCGAAGAGCACAGAGTCGATGCAGTACGTGTGGACCGTATGCTCAGAACCCGCATGGTCAATGAGAAAGCAGACCCCAATGCGAAGGAGATCGATCTCAATAAGCTGATCGACGGCCTGTTTGGAATGGAGACCGGGAACGAGACAGAAGTTGTTCTTGAATGCAGCAATGATATGATGGGCGCGGTCATTGACCGGTTTGGCACTGACGCCGACACCTGGAAGAGCACGCCTGACAGCTTCTATGTCAAAAAAGTGATCTATGAATCGCCTTCCTTCTATGCGTGGGTTTTCAAGCACGGAGGAAAGATCCGGATCATCTCACCTGTGAGCGTTGTGAACGGATATATGGACATGCTCCGAAACAATCTGCGCAATGAGAAGAGAAAGTGAATAAACACAGAATCATATGGACCGCTGTGCGCTATAGCGCACGGCGGTTTTTGCATGTTGCGCAAAAGAATGATAGTATTAAATCATGACAGGATATGATGCGCTATAATGCGTGATAGTTGATCGAACAGGAGATTGATCCATGACAGAGCAGTTATATGAAATCTATACGGACGATTCGGGCGCCTTCACGGTCGGACAGATCGTGGTGCAGAACGACGACGATATCGTCTTCAAGGGCGTTGATGAGGAGGGAAAGATCAGCGCCTATTACGCGCTGCCCAGGAAGTCGATCGTGGAAATGGTGACAGATACGCCGTATCTGGCCAAGATCCGCAAGTATATGCGCTACGGCAAGGAACACCCCTACAGCGGATGGTATGTTCTGCCGCAGCTTCCCCTGAATCCGGAGGGCCCGATCCTCACGCAGGTCCTCAGGATCGCGGAGAGAGAAGGCGCACTTATTACAGTGGGCAGAAGCGGGGACGAGGAACTTATATGCGGATATGTCAGAGAGATCGAGAAAGGGAGAGCGCTGCTCGACTGCGTCGACCCGGAGTCAGCAGACAGCCTTCCTCAGGTCAGGATCAGGATCCGCGATCTGGAGTACATTGAATACGGGAGCATCTCCAACATGCTGCTGATGTACGCGAACAAGACAAAGCTCGCGGATCCGGAAGAATGAGCGGGCAAATGAGCGCGGGGGAGATCCGCGAACTGATCGGAACAATACTGTTGTGCCTGATGGGTATTGCCCTGGTCCTGTGGATCATACGCAGAAACTGGTCCCGGATCAAAGAGATCTGCACGGATGAAAACGGAAACTTTGACCTGTTTGGAGGACTGGAGAGGCATTTTACACAGGACAGTTCAAGCAGCGGCGCGGAGCAGGCACCGGAAGAAGTCACTGCAGATGAGGATTTTATGCAGGTCCTGTACAGGCAGAAAGGAGCGCGGATGGCGGATTTTGACCCGGTTAAGGACCTGATCAGAGAACACATCATCTTCCACGGAAGAGTCCAGGGCGTCGGCTTTCGCTATCAGGCCATGTATGCGGCCAGAAGCTATGACCTGACGGGATGGGTCGAAAACCTGCCTGACGGCTCCGTGGAAATGGAAGTGCAGGGAACCGCGATGGGAATCGGCAGACTTCTGACCCACATGCAGAGCGGCCACTGGATCCGGATCGACAAGATGGACATCGACGAGATGCCTGTAAAGCCCGGAGAACGCGGATTCGGCGTAAGAGGGTATTAGGCACGGCGCCGGGGGCCGGCAGGCATTTAAACATGGAGGTAACAATTGGAAGCACAATTGAGCACGCTCTGTTATCTGGAGCAGGACGGGAAGTATCTGATGCTGCACCGTGTGGTTAAGAAAAACGACGTGAACAAAGATAAATGGATCGGAGTCGGCGGCCACTTTGAGCAGGACGAGAGCCCGGAGGAATGCCTTCTCCGGGAGGTCCGCGAGGAGACCGGATACAGCCTGACTTCATACTGGTTCAGGGGCATCGTCACATTTGTGTCCGGAGACGGCGTGACGGAGTACATGCATCTTTTTACGGCAGACGGATTTGAAGGAACGCCCGTGGAATGCGACGAGGGCGTTCTGGAATGGGTTCCCAGGGACGAGGTTGAAAGCCTCAACATCTGGGAGGGGGACAAAATATTCTTCCGCCTTCTGAACGCGGAGGTCCCCTTCTTTTCCCTCAAACTTGTCTATGATGGAAACGGCGGGCTCGTGAGCGCCGCCTTGAATGGGAAATCAATGGAACCGGCAGGCTCGTGAGCGCCGCGCCGAACAGTAAATCAATAGAATGGAGGACGAAAATGAACTTATTAGACACCCCCAAGCTCGGATTTGGACTTATGCGGCTGCCTTCTATGCCCGGCAATCCGGACGTGATCGACATCGAGCAGACCAAGAAAATGGTCGATCTGTTTATGGAAGCGGGACTGACGTATTTTGACACAGCTTTTGTATACGGCAAGGACGGCGCGTCTGAGAAAGCGGCCAAAGAAGCGCTGGTGGACCGCTATCCCAGAGACAGTTATACGCTGGCGACCAAGATCAACGCGTTTCTCATGGCGGCCAATGAAGAAGAGTGCAAGAGACAGTTCCGGATCAGTCTCGAGAGGACGGGCGCGGGATATTTTGACTTCTATCTTCTGCATGCGCTGCAGACCAACAATTATAAGAAATATGACGAGTACGGGATCTGGGACTATGTGAAGGGACTCAAGGAGGAAGGTCTGATCAGGCATTACGGCTTCTCCTTCCATGCGACGCCGGAGCTTCTGGATGAGATCCTGACCAAGCATCCCGACGTGGACTTTATCCAGCTGCAGATCAACTATGCGGACTGGGAGAACCCGGCTGTCACGTCCAGAGC
>JAEIGA010020721.1_pt1 | contig 10022 bp, 6 predicted proteins | sample 9270691 | NCBI WGS metagenome assembly JAEIGA01 (sample SAMN17057246, study PRJNA624740) | gut metagenome | biome: biome; isolation source: fecal sample | host: Bos grunniens | place: China: Xizang | collected 2019
GTATCCAAAAATTTGGAATGATAATTTTAAAGGAGACTATTTATGGCAGAAAAAACAGTAAAAACTCGCGTTCAGATTAAGCGTGGAACAGAAGCAGATTGGAAAGCAGCTTCTAGAGCCAACTTTAAGCCTCTGAATGGCGAGCTTATTTATTATACCGACAAAGGTATTTTAAAAATAGGCAATAACAAGGATACGCCAGATAACCTACCTGCATTAGCAAGGGAGGATAATATTCTTATCTATGACGTATTTGATCAGTCTTATGCACGTGGTGCTATCGCAGGTCTTGACTATCAAGGGTCTGACAATCCAGCTAAGTATGCTGTTGAGCTAGTTGAAATTGAATACGATGAAATGGATGCGCCTGCATGGTATCATTTATTAAATAAGGGTAATGATGGTGTACCTGTTTATGTAAAAGACGGTAAAATAGAAGCAGTAACTCATTTAGCAGGCTATGCTAAGGCTTCTGACGTTGAAGTACTGAAGGAAGACGCTGCAGCAGCCACTGCATTAGTTAAGGCTACTACTAATGAAGCAGGTACCCGGACGACACGAGAGCTTGTTAATGTTGGTACAGATTTAAAACCCGTACATTTTGTAAATGGCGTTCCAGAAGCTAGCGATGCAAATATGGCTGTCGGCGACGAACTAGGTGTTGCTCAACAATCAAAAGCTATTGTAGGTGCTGGAAGCGGCGGTGTCAACACTGTCGGTAATGCTACCACTCCTGTATTTATTAACAGTGCTGGTAAACCAACTGCATGTACGGGCATTGCGCTTAATATTAATGGCGACTTACAGGGTAATGCAGACTCTGCTACAAGATTAAAAAATACTCGTAAGTTTTCTATTACTAACGGTGCGACTGCTTCAGCACAGTCTTTCAATGGTACGCAAGATGTTAATCTCGCGGTATCCGCCTTATCTGAATCTTATCTAGCCAGAGGTGGTAAAACGGTATTGCAGAATGGCAGTGCCTATGATGCAAGTTTAATTGATGACATGAGCGCAAATAGATTTGCATTTCTAAAAAATGGTATTACCGTTGAGTATTCTCGCGATGGTGGTAGTTCTTGGACTGCCGTTCCAAAGCCTGCAACCGGCTGGAAGATGTTTTCTATTCTGGATGGAAGCGTCCTTGATAATAGCAAAATACTTAGAATCGGTTTAGCCGATGACGAGAATCCAGCGACCGCTACGGATGTTCTTGGCAAGTATCAGCTACGAATCACGCTGGATATGACGACCACGGGCTTCTACGGTGTTCTTGATAAATTTGCGCTATGGGTGAGTACCGATGGCAATACAGACTGCCGGTGTCAGATAACCACACAAAAATATAAAGATAGCATAAATAATCCGTCTGTGTGGACGTCAGTTGCGAATGAGAGTACTGCACAACAAAGTGTATTAATTGACGGCTGGAGTGGCTGGAATATTATAAACTGTAGCCCGATAGCCACTGTTCAACCGTCTGAATGGGGAAATCCTTCCGCTGAACTTGTGTCCAAGATCAGATTTACTTTTTGGGCAAACGGAGGAGCAAATCCAGACAAGTATTTTGGATTACAGATTAAGAATATTCAAGCATTTGGTAGTACTGCTTGGGTATACCCATCTAATATGGCAAAGTATGGACATTTGTATAGATACGATGAAAATCAGAATGCGATATTCCCTGGCGGCGTTACCCTCGGAAATGGTAATAGTACCCTAAATGGTATTGCTGAGCGCTCTAAGAAACTAGTAAATAGCTCTGGTGATAACTTTACTATAGGTAATGTTCGTGAACCTGTATATTTTGCAGGAGGTATTCCAGTAGCTGCTGCCAGAATTCCACAGGTATCTGTGGTGTCTACAGTGCCCGAATCTGGTAGTGGAGAAGCAGGTGATTTTGTCTTCATACCAAGACCTTCTACAGACCCTGCTATTTATAGCGGTACTACTGTGCCAGACCACACAATTGGTGTAAATGGCGATATTTACATAATGTACGAATAAAACGTATTTAGTTATAAAGGTGATTAATTATGGCAACTGTAACAGTTTCTAGTGTAACTAAATATACTAATAGTAGCTCTGGTTCATCTTCTATTATTGGTTACGAAGGTGGTAAATACAGAACCTATGTTATTGCCTTCACTGTAGATGAAAGTGCTACAAAGCTGCAAGTTAAAATTGACGCTGGTGTTTGGAATACTGACTACAGAGCGTGTTCAATCTATGGCTCCGTCGGTACAAATGCAACCGAATGGCTTAATTATGCTGGTACCGCCGGTACCTTAATCGGTACTGTTGCTAAGGGCACTGCAAAGGATACTGGCTTTAAGTGGGACGCTACCATTGAAGGGTTGACATTATTACCAGGTACCACTTATTACTTATCACTGTATCACTATACTAACGCATATGCATGTATTTATGCTGACAATAGCGATATCACTTTAAGCGCTTCGGATCCGGTTTCTTATAATATCAACTATCTGACTGGACCTTACTCAGACGCAGGCCAGGAATATAGTGTTTCTGTTATACACGGACAGAGCCTCACCCTTCCAGGCAGGACATTCCAGAGATATGGCTATACACAAGTTGGCTGGGCAATTGAAGGTTCTGGCGGATATGATATATATGACCTAGCTTACGTAATTTCAGATATTACCAGCGATTATGACATTGTACCTGTCTGGAATGCAAACGAGTATTATGTAGTTTTTGACATCAATGGTGCAGACAGTGGAGAGTCCTTTGAGATAACCTGTGTATATGACGATGACTCTCAACTTACGCCTAGACCTACTAGCTATTATATCGATAAGGATTATCACGATTTTGCAGGTTGGTGCACTGCTAGCGACGGTAATGGTGACTGGTACTATACAGGTGATGCACTATTTAATCTTATAGATTCCGGCAGTATTACGCTATATGCGCAGTGGGAACACAGATTTAACTATGTTGAGTTTCGGATTGATAACGGACAGTCTGATTTTGAGCTTATTAAATATGAGGGTGTGCCTCTTACTTTACCGGACGCGCTCCAATACCCACTAGATATACGTCTTGCTCAGACTGTTTTTGACGTCGGTCTCGGCTCAGCTGATTATACCTTATATACACATGAAATTGATGTCACTCCGTGTTTTAGCCACTGGGAATTTGACCTTAACGGAGAGTCTTACGCTGCTAGCGCTACTTATACCTATGACACAGGCTCAAGCGGTGATGTCGTGTGTTTCTATGCAATATCTACTGTGACACCACGTGTACAATCCTTTGATGTTCTCGATCTAACCACATTTAATAATGCCACTCGTACAGGCTATCACTTTAGAGGCTGGTATGAAACAGCTGAGTGTGCTGGTTCGCCTATCGAGACCCATGCACCACTCGCTGATTGTACTTTATATGCAAAATGGGAACCTAAAGAGTATTCAGTTTATTTTGTAGACTACGTTAATAATCGTTTAGCAGAGCCTACTTTTTTACAGAAATGTCTTTTTGATAGCTCTATTACGCTGCCGAATATTACAAGGTCAGACGTATATATAACTACTCCAGCTGGTATGCGCCCGATTATGCTGCGTGGTGGAGCTTGGGTCAGTTTAAATGGTGTAGATTTTATTACACCAGGCCTTAGCACATATCAACTTGAAGTAGAAAGCTGTGTAAAACATAATATTTCTGGCTATGCTTTTGGTACAGACCCGACTAACTTTCAATATGAAGTGTCTGGACTAACTTATACTCATACTGTTGATAGCGATGTTTATATTTCATATAGCCTAGAAAATACCACCAGTGGTCGAGATGTGATCAACTTTACTGGAGATTTAACTGAGTTTGTTATACAATATTTTGGTGACGAGTATGAGTTGCTAGGCTGGCAGCTGTATTATGGCTGGTCTAAAGCACCCTATTTCGTGACACCGACATCAAAAGTTATTATAGAATACGCAAATAATAACGATTTGGGCACCTATGCACCTCCATCAGGTGCCAAACAAGTGTTTGCTTTTTATACTCCTGTAGTTAGATTGAAGTCTCGCTTTAAATCTTTCGTAAAAAAGACTGATAGTGGAACTTGGCACCGCGCTACGCTATTATTTAATGTGAACGATACCTTTGAAAGACAAGACGGAGTCTTGATTCGAACGAGCTCAGGTTGGTTAAGTCCTACAGAAGTAGCTGAGTAAAGGATTGGTGAGTATATATGGCTACTGCAACTTCTACGGCGACGCTAAAAACATGTCGTAAAGCAAATCAGAGTTGGCTTAGCAGCTACGCTTTTGCTTCTGTTGGCAACTCTTATGAATATGATAATATTTCACGTATAGGCTATATTGGTTTTAATTTTGACCTAACCAATAAGCATATAACAAGCATTAAGCTAAAGTGCCACTGTATTGATGCAGGACTTGGAGCTTGGGCAACAAAAAAGATAGAATTTTATAGCTATAACCCTTCTGGCGGAACTTATCCGCCAGACCAAATTGGTGATTATCTAGGTATTCACTCAGGCGGAAACTTCTATTACTGCTCTAACACTTTGACTTTTAATGCTGATTCCAACCCAGAACTATTTAATGCTATGGCAGCTTATTTTGCTGCCGGTAATAATGTTTTACTTATTCGTTGCCCAAATGGTTCTGAGTTGGACGTAAAGACACACTCTTACGGAGAATATTCTGACAACTTCCTTAAGATGGACAGTTGTGAAGCAACAATTGAATATGTTGATACTGCTTTAATTTCTTTTGCATCTGGTTATGGTTTTGGTTCAATAGATCCTGTTCGCGTGCCAATTGGCATCTCAGTATCTTTGCCAGACTGGACACCAGACCCTCCACAAAATGATCATATTTACTTTGGCACTGCTACTTATAACGCAGGTACTGGCGCTACTGTTGACTTTGCTGAACAAGACTTATATGAAGTATATGAGTATGGTTTTGCTTATTGGTGTGATGGCGAGTATGGCATAGGCTCATTGAATCTGTCTCCTGGTGACTCAATAACAGTTGAAGGTGATCTAACTTTATTTGCCATATTTGAAACTACCAATAGGTATGTAGAAGAGTCTTTTACTCCACAGGCTTCAAGACCTCCTAGTACAGTATCACGAACCGTTACCTTTGAACCAGCTTGTGATGATGTCGCACCGTGTCTGCCTGCCACGACAAGCACATCTAGATACTATATTCTTGCTGGTTGGCGTGATACCACATATGGTTTGTATCTAGGCGAAGGAGAGGGCTTTGAACCTTTAGGTAACCATACATTTGAGGCAGTTTGGCAAGAATTTGATGAAGACTACCCACCTATTGAACTACCTGTACTTGATAGATATGGCTATTACTTTGTAGGCTGGCTAAATGATGCTGGAGTACTGGTTGGATCTGAATTTGATTTTTATGTACCATCGTCTTCACAGTCCACACTTACTGCTTCTTGGATTCCTAGACAGCATATGCTCAGCATAATTGATGAGGAAACCGGTGACCTGCTATATCAAGAGATAGTAGATTATGACTCTGCTTTTCTTGTACCAAGCTTTGCTACACGCAGTAAAGAGGTGGAACTTGCGGACAAGAGTTGTACTTTTGAGTTTTATGATGATGCAACAGGATTCGCTACAGCAGCTACCCATGGTAGCTTTGTACAGTGTCACTTTAACAACTCATTTAGACATACTGAATATGATTATGACACAGGTGACCTTTTAGAGTTTGGGCTAGTCGTCTATGACGATGAAATTATTATCAAAAATGATACAGAGTTAGTCTGTGTCTATGATTATGTGCCAGGTACAGAATATATTAAATTTGTGGCACCTATTAATTCATCAACACGTTTTGGATATCATTTCCAATATTGGATGTGTGAAGCTGACTACTCATTACATGATATTGGTAATATTGTGCCTGGTCAGGAAGTACTAGTTACAGATATTGGCTCAGGTGGTAATTTTGTTTTCCAAGGTGTGTGGGTGCCGGCGCCTGAAGCATCCGGCAAAAACTTGTACTTTAAGGTTAATGGTACAATGAAAAAAGCGAAAAAGACTTTTGTTAAAGTACAAGGCCAGTATAAAGAAGCCATAGCGATCTTCGTAAAAGTAGACGGCTTTTGGAAAACAAAAGCTGATTAATGATTAGAAGGGATGTCGATTTATGAATTTACACAAGTTAATTTTTGTAAACAATGCTTGTTATAAAGCAGGAAAAACAATTAAACCAAAAGGTGTAATGGTACATAGTACCGGCGCAAACAATCCTTGGTTAAAGCGTTATGTTGGACCTGATGATGGCTTGCTTGGTAAAAATCAGTACAATAATCACTGGAACATGGCAATGGACCGTCAAGTGTGCGTACATGGTTTTATTGGTAAGCTTAATGATGGTACCGTTGCTACTTATCAGACCTTACCTTGGACTATGCGCGGCTGGCATGCAGGCGGATCTGCTAATAATACACATATTGGTTTTGAAATCTGTGAAGACGGTTTAACAGATAGCAAGTACTTTAATAAGGTTTATAGAGAAGCTGTTGAATTAGTGGCTATGCTCTGTAAAGAGTTTGACCTAGACCCTATGGCTGATGGTGTTGTTATTGACCATCAAGAAGGTCATAAGCGCGGCGTTGCTTCTAATCACGGTGATACCAAGCACTGGTTCCCAAAACACGGCAAAAACATGGACACTTTTAGAGCAGACGTAAAAGCACTTCTTGGTACAGTTACTGAGTCTGCTCCAGCTAAACCAGCTCCCGCTGCTAAGTATGAGCTGCTTGTAGAAGTACCTGTATATTCTTCTGCTGGCGCAGCAAAGAAGCGTGAAGGTGCTGTTAGTAAGTATGCTCCTGGTTCCTACTTTATCTACACTAAGTATCCTAACGGTGTGGACGGTATGTTAAACATTACAAAGTCTGCTGATGGCGCAGCCGCAGGAGCATGGATTAACCCAGCTGACAATGTTAAGCAAGAGGTCGTTAAGCCAGAAGAAACTCCTGTACAAAGCACCAAAAATGTGTATGACTTAGATTATCCAGACATGCACGTAATTGTGTCATCTTATGCAACTGGTGATAATAGCTTTAATGAAGCAGATTGCACAAAAGCAATAGTGGCAATTAAAAAGAATAATCCTGATTTCAATATTGATATCGCTAAGACATTCTTTAAGCTCGCTCCTATCTATACTATTGACCCTATGCGTGCTATTTCTCAGTCAATACTAGAGACCGGCTGGTTTAAATTTGCAGGATCATCTGTAAGCCCAACACAAAATAATTTCTGCGGTCTGGGTGCTACCGGCGGTGGAGTTGCAGGCGCAAAGTTTGACACCATAGAAAATGGCGTACGGGCTCAGCTACAGCATCTATATGCGTATGGTTGTAAAGATGCACTCCCAGCAGAAGAATCCACAATAGTAGACCCTCGTTTCAAGTATGTAACACGTGGTATTGCGATGTATTGGGAACAACTGGCAGGTCGTTGGGCATGTCCCGGTTTTGACGGCGATAGCCCAGAAGAGTCTATGAAAAAAGGTACCACATACGGACAGAAGATTGATAAGATCTATGAGCAGTTAAAAGCAACAAAGACTACTCAAGAGGATATACTACAGTATTTCCCTAAAGCTACTGAAGAGCCTTCTATCGAGCCTCCTGTGGAAGCACCAGAGACAAATACTCCAGACGATACTACTAATGTACCAGAGGTAAATGTGCCGGCCACGGACGTCGTAGAGCCTAATGTAGAGTCTATTGTTGATATTATAATTAAAGTATTGAAACGCTTAGCAGAAATTTTTATTAATTGTTTTAAAAAGTAAGGAGAAGTTAGATTATGGATTGGTTAACTTATGCAAACGAAGCTGTTCAGGTTTTACTGCCTATCGCAGCATTAGCACTATCTACTACTATCATTTATTATGTCGGTAAGCTGATTCAAGCAGGCCAAGATAAAAGCGAGAATAAAAAAATTGATAAATACCTTGGTATGCTTAACAACACAATTACAAATGCCGTTTTGGCTACAACACAAACATATGTTGATGCTCTAAAGGGTCAAAATGCTTTTGATAAAGAAGCTCAACAAAAAGCTTTTGATATGACTTATGAAGCTGTTATGAATGTACTAACAGATGAGGCTAAAAAATATCTGACTGCGGCTGTTGGCGACTTAAATATTTATATCACAAGTCAAATTGAAGCAACAGTAAAAATGACTAAGACTTACTAACTATAAAATAAGCTAAGGTGACCTCAGGTCACCTTAGCTTTAGGAGATACTTTATGATTCAGTTTAAACGAGGAAAAACTCGACATTGGTTTGAAAAGCTTGGCAAGATGGAGCCACTCGCTCCAGGCCAACCTGGATATGACTCTGAACGCAATAAGCTTAAAATAGGTGATGGTAAGCGCTCTTGGGCTGAATTGCCTTATACCGGCGGTCTAGACAAGGATGAAATTCTATCTCCTGAAAAGGAAGCAAAAAACCGTTTTAGCTTGTTTGATAAAGCTATCTCTGGCTTGAAAAACCTGCTTGGAATTAAATTAGATTTCGGAAACGATAAAGTTGCGATTTTTACATATGGCAAAGAGCGCCCTGACGAACATACTGTAGGTCAGGTGTACTTGCAGCAATATGATACAGAACCAGAAACTGACTATGTAGTTGAAATAAGTAATAGTGGTATCTGGGAATATCGTAAATGGTGGTCAGGTCGCTTTGAGTGCTGGGGAACGTATACCTTAGAAACTACAATGAGTGAAGCAATTTCAGGTGTGGCATTGTTTACTAATAACACAAGTTTGCCAGTTATGGACTATCCTTTTACTCTATTGGACGTACCTGTCGAGACAGTGTCTGTTAACAGCAACAGTGAGTTTGTGTGGATGGTGTCTAAGACATTAAATACAAATGAGCATACGGCTAAATATAATCTTCTTAGCTGTATTGAAAACCAAAAACAAGTAGCATTTTCTATTTCTTATCACGTCTTAGGACGTTGGAGATAACTAAGGTGGTGTTAGTATGTCAACGTCAATTCCTTTGTGTAGCAGCCCACTTGCTACGCACTATGAGCGCGCGAAACACTGTAGAGTACGTAAAGTACATGACTGGGATGGCAGTATAGACACTATCACCATACACTGTTATTGTGCCCAAGTCACTGCAGAAGAGGGATGCAGCTACTTTGCAAATATCGAGAGAACTGCTTCAACTAATTATGTAGTTGGAACAGATGGCTCTATTGGTGTTAGCGTGCCCGAATCTGAGCGATCTATTTGTACTTGTAGCACTTCAAATGATGCTAGAGCCGTTACAATAGAGACCGCTTCTGACGGTTCCTCTCCTTATGCGGTCAATGATGTAGCTTTTGCTGCATTAGTAAACCTAGTTACAGATATCTGTAAACGAAACAACATTAAAAAGCTTATTTGGTCAGAAGATGCAACTGATCGAAAGTTACACCGCAATGGTTGTAATATGACCGTACATAGAGACTACCCGTGTACTAATGAAGACGGCAGTGTCTACTATAAGTCATGTCCTGGTGATTATTTATATGAGCGTCATGGACAGATTGCTGCTATGGTTAACAGCAGACTGGCACCGAGCGTAGAAAACTTTACTTTTGAAGAAGTGTCATCAAATAAACTTACTATATCTTTTACTGCAACAGAAGCTTTTAAGGACTATACTTGGTCTTATCAAGCCAGTCCTTTGGTTGGTGAGCCTATCACGAAGAAGCTTTCAGTAAAAAAACAACAGGTAGAATTTTCAATCACAGGGCTAACTCCTAATATGATGTATGATATAAGCATCATAACTGAAGATGAATATGAAAATAAAGTGCCATCTGCGGCTTTTCGAGTGTTTACCACAAAGGATTTCCCTAATCCTCCAAGCTCGGTTGAGCTCGCTTTAGAAAATTCTAAGTTGCTTGGCGGTACTTTTTTAAGCACGCAAGTACAAAAGCCAAGCAAATGGAGTAACGTGTCACATGACA
>JAEIGA010020722.1_pt1 | contig 10021 bp, 22 predicted proteins | sample 9270691 | NCBI WGS metagenome assembly JAEIGA01 (sample SAMN17057246, study PRJNA624740) | gut metagenome | biome: biome; isolation source: fecal sample | host: Bos grunniens | place: China: Xizang | collected 2019
AAAGATCACAGAGATTCTCGAGACGAGAGAAGCGATCCTCGTTAAGCATATCGACCTTGATAAACAGTACATCAATGACGTTATCAACGGTCAGCACACGAGAGGCCGCATAGCAGTACAGGAGCACTGGCTCGAAGAAGTGCGGAAGATGCTCGAGATTCTGACGGATTAGGAAAAAAGGAGGAGAAGTAATGGGTACTTTATTCGATATCGTGGGCGAATTCCAGAGGCTCTATGACATGGGAACGGATCCGGAGTGCGACGAGCAGATATTTTCTGACACGCTCGAGTCACTCGTCGGAGAGCTGGAAGTCAAGGGCGCGGGATATGTCAGCGTGATCAAGCAGTTGGAAATGGAAGCGAAGCAGGCCGACGAAGTGGCGAAGGCATTCGCAGACAAGAAGAAGGTCCGCGAGAACCATATCAAGCGCATGAAGGACGCTCTGAAGCAGGCTATGGAACAGACAGGACAGGAGCAGATATCTGCCGGAGATTTCACAATAAAGCTTCAGAAGAACGGCGGACTCGCTCCGCTCGCTATCACAGGAGAGGTCCCGCAGAACATGACGAAGGTAGTTGTCGAGCCGGATCAGACGAAGATCAGAGAGTATCTGAAAGACAATGAGTGCGAGTGGGCGCATCTGGAACCGAGAGGAACGCATGTAGTTATCAAATAGGAAGGAGAAGACATGAACATCTATGAGAAGCTTTTAGCCGTTCAGACGGCACTTAAAGCGCCGAAGAACAGACGGAACACGTTCGGCAAGTACAATTACCGCTCATGCGAAGACATTCTCGAAGCGGTCAAGCCGATCCTGAAGGAAGTACAGGCATCAGTATTCATCCAGGACTCTATCACGGAACACGGAGACCGAGTCTACGTCATGGCGATGGCATACTTCATTGACGTAGAGCATCCGGAGATCCCGCAGATATGCGTCACGGCATACGCAAGGGAGCCGCTCGAGAAGAAGGGCATGGACGAGCCGCAGATTACCGGCACAGCATCGAGCTATGCAAGAAAGTACGCTCTGAACGGTTTATTCCTTATTGACGATATCAAGGATCCCGATTCGGACGAGTATCACACAGAGACCGAGGAGAAGGCCGCAAAAGCCGAGAAGAGTTCTCCCAGAGGAAAGAAGAAGTCGGATGCGAGCGCTCTGGATCAGTTTGTTGATGCAGGGCAGAGAGAGACGCTCAACATGTTGATCAGCAAGGCAGGCATAACAGAAGAGAAGTTCTGCAGCGTTTACGGCATAGCGGGAGTTCCCGAGTTCCCGGCGGATAAATATGACGAGGCGGTCAAGAAGCTCGAAGCGGCAATTAAAGCACATAAGGAGGATAAATAATGTTCAGTGCAGGAAGTTACGCCAAGATATGGGAAGTCAAGGCGATCAATAAGAATTATTCGGATATAAGAATATCCACGTCAAAGAAGGATAAGGAAACAGGCAACTACACACAGGATTTCGGCGGATTCGTAAGAATGGTCGGACAGGCTCATGCGCAGATGTCCTATCTGAACGAAGGCGACCGCTTCAAGATCGTCAGATGCGGAGTTGAAAACAAGTATGACAAGGAGAAGAAGGTCACATACAACAACTTCATCATATTCGAGGTTGAATCGGAAGACGCTCCGGCGAGTCCCGACGCATCGGCAGACGAGGAGAATCCCTTCATATGACAGTGATCATTGACACAAGAGAAAAAGCCAGGGCGATCAGGAAGATCATAGCGACCTTCACAAGATGCGGAATACCGTACATATCATCCAAGTTATGGGTTGGAGACTATGCGCGGCTCGATAATCAGATGGTAGTTATCGACCGGAAGCAGAATCTGAACGAATTAGCCGCCAATATCTGCGAGAAGCGCTTTCATGACGAAGTGAAGCGAGCATTCGCTCACGGAGTCAAGATAATCTTCCTGGTCGAGCACGGCGATCCGATCAAGGAGCTCGTGGACGTGCTTTTCTGGGAGAATCCTCGGCGGAGAGAATCCCCGAAGTGCATCAACGGCGACCATCTTTATAAGTCAATGATATCAATGTCAGAGCGCTACGGTGTGGAGTGGAAGTTCTGTACTAAAGCGGAGACAGGGCACAGAATAATGGAGATTTTGGACTTATGACAACAGAAGAGATCAAGAGCACCGTCACAATGGCGGACGTTCTATCGAGATACGGCATGAGGCCGGGGCGGAGCGGGATGATATGCTGTCCCTTCCATAATGAAAAGAATCCGAGCATGAAGATCTTCAAAGACGGCTATAAATGTTTTGCATGTAATGAAAACGGCGATGTCTTCAAGTTCGTTCAGAAGATGGAAGGATGCGACTTTAAACAGGCCTTCAGACTCCTCGGCGGAACATATGAACACTCTCGCAGCAGGCTCTCTCGAACGGCGATAAAAAGGCATTATGAGCGGGAGAGATTCCGCAGGGCAAAGGCCGAAGAGAACGCTAAAGAGTTCCGGTGGATCCTCGAGGGAACGATCAGCCTCTGTCAGTCGCTCATTCAGTTGAGCGAACCTCTTTCCGATGACTGGTGCTACGCACAGAACAGACTTCAATGGCTATGGCATGTATACGAGATCAAATATCTGGAAGGGGAAGGGGTAAACGAGAGCGATGTATTTAGAGTGTATAGAGAAGTTAGACAGAGATACGTTACTGTCTGAAGACGTTCTGACAGAGCTGTTCAGCCAGGACGATGCATATCTGGCAGAGCAGTACAGGCAGGCGTTAGTCGCAAGAGCGGCAGAGCTCAAGTGTAAAACGGATTTTAACCGATTATATCAAGCCTTCCGCAAGGAAGTGCGGAAAGCGTACCTTCAAGGGACGGACAAGCCGACGTATGTGACCGAGTTCACGAATCAGCCTACACTCCGCTCCGGCGGATGGATAGCAACTGATGAGGGTGTATGGGCCATGTCAGACAGAGGACGCATCATCGCATGCATGCATCCGATATACATCAGCCGCATTCTCATCAATGCAGAGACAGGCATACACAAGGCCGAGATCATGTTCAAGGTCCGGGGAAGATGGCGGAGCACGTTCATAGACAGGAAGGCGATAGCTTCAAGATCAGGGATAATCGCACTCGCTGACAGCGGAGTCCAAGTTACGAGCGAAAATGCCGGACTTCTCATTCAGTATCTGTCGGAAATGGAAGCCTTAAACCCTGATGATGTGAAGGAACAGACCTCAACCTCGAGACTCGGATGGATCGGCGACACGTTCATGCCGTACGGAGAGGATGTCATATTCGACAACGAGCAGGCGCTCATGTCTCTCTTCCAGTCGATCAGACAGGTCGGGAGCCGTCAGCGGTGGTATGAGCTTATCAAAGATATCCGGAAAGACAGACGGATCGAGACGCTTGTCTATATAGCGGCTTCACTCGGTTCGGTTCTGGTTGAACCTGTGGGAGCGCTTCCGTTCGTGGTAGATCTCTGGGGCGAGACAGGAAAAGGAAAGACGGTAGCCTTAATGGTCGCCACGTCCATCTGGGCGGATCCGAATGAGGGCGCATACATGACGGACGCTAAAGCGACCACTACGGCGATGGAGATCCGCTTAAACGTACTGAACAGCCTTCCGATGACTCTGGACGATATGGCACAGATCAAGAATCAGTATGACGAGGACTTTTCACAGCTTGTTTATAGATGGTGCGCCGGCAAGGGGCGGGACCGTTCCAACAAGGAGCTCGGTCTGAACAAGATGACATCATGGCATAACTGCATACTGACGAACGCAGAACATTCACTCGTAACCGAGACTATGCAGGGCGGAGCCATTAACAGGATCATCGATATCGAAATGGGAGACGGATATCTCTTCCAGAACGGAAACGAGATCGCCGACACGCTCCGGCACAATTATGGATGGTGCGGAAGAGAGTTCATAGACGTGATACAGGAGATCGGATTCGAAGAGGTCCGGCGGATCCAGAAGGACTACATGGCGGCAATTCAGAGACACGCGGAAGATCAGGGAGTCGAGAAGGAGGAGAAGCAGATCATTCCGATGAGCATAATTCTCACAGCGGATCAGATCGCGGAGGAGTATCTGTTCAAAGACGGAGTACGGCTCGACCTGGGCGAATGCTGTGACCTTCTGAAGAACAGAGGCGAAGTATCGGAACATCAGAGAGCTTATCAGTTCATCCGGGAGACAGTTGTCGCGAATATGTTCAGATTTACCGGAGACGATGACGAGCACACGGAGCAGTGGGGAGTCCTTACTCCGAGCGATAAGTACGTCACGATCATCGGGAACAAGTTCGATCAGATCATGAAAGAAGGAAATTTTCAGTCGAAAGCATTCCTTTCCTGGGCAAAGAAGAACGGACTTGTAAAAACTGATTCGAAGGGTAACACAAAAATTCAGACCAAGATCCACGGTCGCAACGTCAGGTGCGTGCTACTCGACATGGACGAAGAAAATGACGAATTTATGCCGCTTGACGATGATAATCCATTCAAATAACGGACGTTATACAGCACCTGTTATCGGTAACAGGTAACAAGTAACAAAATGAAACGTGTATATATATAAACTTCAAAAAAACAAAATTTTGTTTTTCCTCGCGTATGAGAGAAAAACGAAAAAAGTTGTTACTTTGTTACCACACCGCTTAAACCCGCATGGTTGACACGTTTTTGAGGTAACAAAAAGGTAACAAAAGTAACAAAAACTGCGGAAAGCCTTGAAAATACGGCATTCATTTTTGTTACCGAGGGGGACAAGGAGGGAAGTACATGGAAGAAATCAAGGAATATCAGGCAATATCAGCGGATGTATGGAGCGTGTTCAAGAAGTATCTTCCGGAGGAAGTAAGTTCGGCGGCATTTGCGGATGATGTTCACATGCTCGATCAGAAGTATGACAAGTCTCCGAAGAAGCGCTTCATGCAGAAGCTTCTCAAGGTCTATTTCGACGAGTTGAGGGAGGTGCGCGGATGAGGATTCTGGTAGAAGCAACACAGGCGACATGTCTCAAATGCAAGTGGCACTCCGGCATCAAGGGGCAGTGCAACGTCACATGCGATTACAGGGACCGGACAGGCAGGTCTCGGATATTTGAGGACGGAAAGCTCGCATATGATCCGAAGTATTGCGACAAGTATGAAGAGGGCGAGCCGGTGTTCGGGAAGAAGGCGTTCACGGTCTATCCGTCAAAGTTCATCGGAGAGGCGGAGGACGAATAAGACAGAAGGGAGATAAGGGGTAATGAGGAAACGTATTACAAAAGTAATTACTTTTATGCTCGCGGCGGTCTTAACTGCACGAGCGGGACGGATAACATTCAATGAGCACTATGAGACGTATTACAACTTGAACATGACGCGGATCGTCGAGAGGGCGGACGCATTTTACGGACTTTCGGATGTCTATTCCGTCAGAGAAGACGGAGTCAAAACGTATAACGGATTCGTGATCTGCGCGGCGGACTGGAACGTCCATCCGTTCGGATCAGTGGTCGAGACATCCAGAGGACTCGGAATAGTGCTCGATACCGGAGCATTCACGAAGAAGGAGCCGCAGACGGTGGATATTGCGGCGGACTGGTAGAAGATATGGACGGACAATTATCACTATTTGATTTACACGGCGGAGAGACACGGCCCTGTGATTATCGCTTCAAGCGCTACATCGGTCAGAAGGTTAACGTCAAAAATCACGGCATCCGGATAATCGAGAAAATCGAGCCATATTACACATACCTGTCCGGAGGCATAATCGCGACACCGTATGATTTATCGTCTGTGGAGGAAGGAGAAGGCATGACACCATTTGAATATTTCAGAGACAGATACTGCGGACATCAGGGCGCAAACATAAAGTTCGATACGGACGAAGATGTCTCGCGCGGCTGTGGGTATAAGAACGAGGTCAGCGCTTCATGCTGGGATGACTGGCAGAAGTGTACGGAAGCAAACTGTCCGTTCTTTCAGAGGATGGAAGTGAGGTGGAAGCAGTTATGAGCTGGATCCCGATAGAAGAAAAATATCCGCCGCAGGGCCTTCAGGTTCTGGTTGAAGCGTCAGGGTATTACGGAGGCAGTCTGGGAGTTGTTGCGGATCACAGTTTTTATATCGGCTCATGGGTAGTTCCAGAAGGCGAAGAGGGAGACTGGGTACTGTGGGACAACAGCAACTGCAACGTCGGCCCGGATAGCGGACACATCTTTCATCCGAAGGTTCATGCATGGATGCCGCTTCCGAAACATTATCAGCCGAATGAGATGGGTTTTGAACAGGAGCCGGATCTGATGGAACATGCCATGTTCGAGGATGAGCCCGAATGGCTGTACAAGGGAGACGCAGTATACGAGCAGATGACGCTCGAGGATTTTATGAAGGAGGCAGAACGTGGGCAGAACAGAACCGAAGGAAGTTAGATCGCTTCAGCCAGGAGACAGGATCCACTGTCACTCATGGAAGGACTTGAGGAATACGGCCTTTCATCTGTCGAGCGAAGGTTATGGAGTTGGAGTGATAGGATTTTCGGACATGTCAGATAACATACTGACGGTCACAGATTTACCGAAGGAGGAAAAGGGATGACAAGAGAAGAGGCAATTAAGGAATTAACAGAGGACCGCGAGTTCCTTATGAAGCGCGGACTCAACGAGACAGAAAGCGGAATGCTCAAGGCGCTGGAGATGGCGATCAAGGCACTCGAGAACATCGGACACCTGACAGACAGGCCGTGCTCGGTGTGCGAGTTCCGCAAAGAGAACGGATGCTGCAAGTGGACGTGCGCATTCACGGAGAAATTGTTCGGAGACATGGGTTACAACCCGCATCAGGAATAGGAGGAGAAGACATGAGCAATTATAACTACTTATGCAAGCATGACGTATCAGACGAGGACTGCTACAAGTGCATGAAGAGGGGGATCATGGTAGGCGGATGTCCGGCAGGCTGTCCCGACTTTGAGGACGTTCGAGATGATATGCCCGATGAGCTTCTAGCGGAACGTGAGCGGCTGATGAAAATCATGGGCGTTGAGGACGCGATACCTTATCAGAGAGGAGCGCGCGTATGACCAGAGCAGAAGCAGTCAAATATCTCAAAGCTATGAAAGACGGATGTAACGATACATGCTATAAGGTCAGATACGTCACGCATAACGAAGCACTTGACATGGCAATACAGGCACTATCGCGAGAGCCGACAGACGATGCAACGCTTAAAGATATTTTCTGTATGGGATGCGAATATAAAGAGCAAGAGCCGAAAAGTCCGTGTGACGTATGCAGATATAATCCACCGAGTAGTACGGACGGAAAACCTTGTACTATGTGTCCGGCAGAAGGGAGAGCGAAATGATAACAGTAAATATTCCGCAGATGATAACAATATTCCTTCTGGGAGTTGGAATCGGAGTGACAATATCATTGGTTATTTACAACATAATTATGAGATGAAGGGAGAAAACAAATGACAAGAGGCGAAGTATTAAAGAAACTCGTACAGGGACTGAAGGACGACATACCGTTCTTCATGGCCATTGACGGAGATATGAACATGATCTCGGCGGAGGTGGCGATCATGATCTGGGAGAAGCTCTCGGAGGACATACCGAACACGCTTCATCCGAAGGCGGAGCCGAAGCCGAAGAAGGAAGCACAGAAGGTCGAGCCGGTCAAGCTCAAGGCTCCGAAGGAAAGCAAGCCTTCCGGAAACAAGCGCAAGCTCGATGACGGAAAGATGCTCGCACTCCGCAAAGCGGGATGGTCTTACGAGAAGATAGCGGATGAAATGCACTGCGCTCCGCAGACAGTCATCAACCACATCAGGGACAAGGAGGAACGCGGATGAACAGAAACGGAAGAGGCCCGGCATGGACCAGAGAAGAAAAGGACTTACTGTTTACAGACAAGTCAAACGAGCAGATCGCGGTTCTTATCCACAAAACTCCGACCGCAGTGAAGAAGATGCGCTACTACGTCACAGGACACAGCGTCGCACTGAAGGACGGATTCGAGCTCGCACGGAAGGCAGAGCTTGAGCGCCAGGGCATAGCGCACGTCATTGAGACCGCGCGCCGCATAGGCGCAAAAATCCTTGATATTGACTAGGGGATAAAAGGAGAAGCCGCCGGACGTGGGCTGACCGGCGGCAAGGGTTGGAGAAGTTTCATCATGAGTGTTTATGATTCTCAAGCTGAAGATAGCATTGATTATTTGAATAAGTCAAGGAGGAAAAAATGAATCTAAAAGAAGTTATTAAAAGGATGAAGTCGTTAGGATTCGAATTAGATTTAGAAGAATCAGAACAGGAGGACGTCAGCAACTATGTCTTTTATGAATGGTGTAACCTTTGTTTTGAGAGAGAAGGGGAAGAATAATGAGCAAAGATTTGATGATAGACACACTAAAGATGTTTCCCGATATTTATGAAATGATTGAATTTGTTGCTAAACTTATCATAGGGGAAATAAGTCCAAATGTAAATGATTGGGCATTCATTGCACAAATAGATAAATATGAGAAGTATGGAATAATGGAATTCTTTGAAAAAGTAAAAGGAGAAAATATATGCGAATCTTAATCGGAACACCCTTCAAAGAATCGGCTCCGGACGGTTACATCAAGTCGCTCGTGGATCTGGCAGTCTACACACAGAAGCAAGGGCATGACGTGGACTACTGCGCAGAACACGGCGGACTGTGGAATGCGCGCGACAGAATATGCTCAACCACCATCAAAGGCAATTATGATTACATGCTCCAGATCGACAGCGACATGACCTTCCCGCCTGAAGCGCTCTGCTCAATGCTCGACAGAAAGCTTGACGTAGTGACAGGCGTATACGTCGGCAAGGAATCACAGCATAAACCTGTGCTCTTCACGGAATTGTTCAAGGACTCGGGCGAAGCGTATGCACACTCGAGCAAGAAGGGACTGAAGGAGCTTCTGGAGAATGAGACGTTCGAAGTTGCCGGCGCGGGAGCGGGATTCCTTCTGGTCCGCGAGCATGTGCTCCGGGTGATGCGGATCCATTTGCATGAATGGTTCAAACCGTATGGCGGACTCGGCGAGGATGTATCGTTCTGCCAGAGAGCTAGAGAGTTAGGCTTCAAGATTTACGCAGACAATTCATTCCCGATGGGACACATCAAGTACATTGAGTATGTCATGGAGGACTGGACGGGAGCAGAGGACGAGAACAAGGAATAAGGGGAGAACAATGACACGGAAGAAACTAGAGCAAGTATATCACCTGAACAAAGAGCTGAAGATGTGGCAACACAGGCTCGCAGAATTGCAGGCAGATATCGCACTGTCGCCGAAGGTGATGGACGGAATGCCGTACACGAAGACGAACGCAGTCGGCTCACCGACAGAAGAGAAGGCCATGCGCCTGGCTGAATGCGCAAAGGTTATCGAAGGCAAGATATCAGAGATACAGCTCGCGCTCATGGAAATTGAGATATTCATTGCATCAGTCGACGATTCAATGATGCGCAGGATCCTCGAGTACAGATGCTGCAAGCTCCGGTCATGGCAGGAAGTCGCTGACGTTCTGGGCGAGGGATACACGGCAGACTCGGTCCGCCAGACGTATCACCGGTTCATCAAGGACATTCCCGCATAAAATTGTCACACATGTCACACGCAGTCAGAGATATAGTATAAACTGGATAGAGAGGCAGGGAGCTGAACAGGCACCCCTGCTTTCTTTATGCCACTTCTGCCGATGGGGATGGGCCTCGGTCCTTCCCCTTTGGTTTGAGGAGGGAGGGTTAATAAAAGACCATGCGGGCTACCAAGAGCACTCCCCGTCCTGATAAACACGGGGGACCTCATTCGAAGCAGTACGAGCTGAACAAGAAGAAGATACTCGCGACACAGACGATCTGCGGAATATGCGGCAAGCCTGTTGACATGTCGCTCAAGTATCCGCATCCATTGTCAGCTTGCATCGATCACATAATACCCATTGCAAAAGGAGGCCACCCCTCCGACATGCAGAATCTTCAGCTCGCACACTGGACATGCA
>JAEIGA010020723.1_pt1 | contig 10021 bp, 14 predicted proteins | sample 9270691 | NCBI WGS metagenome assembly JAEIGA01 (sample SAMN17057246, study PRJNA624740) | gut metagenome | biome: biome; isolation source: fecal sample | host: Bos grunniens | place: China: Xizang | collected 2019
GAATAATCTTTATCTTTCATGACATACTGCATAGCTGTATTCAAGGTATCTTGCAACACCCCAACGGATTCTTGATAAAGCACATCTACAGCATTTAAGTATGCTTCACGTGCATTTTTCAAGAAGCAGATACGTTCGGAGTGTTGCTCAACCTCTTTCTCTCTTCTCTCTATCTCTTTCTCGTATATCTTTTTCTTATCCAATAACTCGCTAAAGTTCTTGATATTATAGTCTATAGTTGTAAGTATATCCATTAACCTAGTAGAATCCTATCCTTTTCAGCTTTCTTTGCGTTTACTTGTTCTATGTATGCAAGCATATCTTCTTGGCTTTGTTTAATTTCTGTTTCCATTGTTTCTAACTTTTCAGTTAATAAAGCAATATCACTCATTTTCTTAAAGCCGTATTTCTGAAGAATCTCTTGTGCTTGTTTCTTAATAACAGATAGCTGAGCTTGCATAGCATTTTCATCAGCAACAGCTTGGTTATACTTTTCTATAACACGTTTATACTCTTCAACTTCTTTGTTGTTCAACATTTATTAAATCTCCTACTTCTTCTAATTTAGGCATATCATCTAGCTGGCATGCCTGTTCCATTCTTTGTAGTTCTTCTCTTTCTTTTCTTGACATAATGCTATTAGACACCCCATCAAATATAATTGCGAGGTCGTTTACATTACTGTTTTCATTCCAATTAGATAACTTCTCTACAGCTCTTTCCATAGCAAGATATTCACAAGCGTCACATTGTATATCATTAAGTGAATCGTATAAGCCAGCAGCTATACCTTCTATGAATACATGCATTAAGTTGTGTATATGTTTGAAACCCTCATTATTCATTTAATTCACCACCACACAATGGACATACTTTAAACCTAGCTTTATCTGCTTCTAATTGTGTTATTAATTCTTTGTTGTCTGTTATATTCTTTTGTATAACTAGAGCCTGCTCACGTAATTTTTGTAGTGAGTTTATATCATTTCTTAAAGAAGTATATTCCTCATCTAAAACTCTCGTTATAGGGCTTTCTAATGGCCTTAGAATTGATATAGTCTCTTCAGCTTTATTTAACTGGATTATAGAATTCTTTAACTCCGAATATTCACTAATATTAAACACTTTAGGGGTAGAAGCTGTAGGTGTTGCTTTTAGTACAGCACCTACACCCCTTATTTCATTGAGCTTGCACACATCTTCTTGTAACTTATAATAGTCATGTTGAAGGTTTGTGTTAACTTCAATGGTAGGAACTGCCTTTTTCAAGACCTTTCCTGCTTCAATTATACCACTTAAATTTTGTATGTCAAGTTTTATTTCATTAGACTTGTTCATTAAATTAGATAAAGTATTACGTCCGTTAATTAGCTTATTAAGGTCTATTTCTTGTTCAAGTTCATTAATAGCTTCTAACTTTTGTTTTATTCTATCTAATTCATAAGTGGAATTATCCTTTAATCTATTAGCTTCTTCTTCATCAGCCTTTATAAATTTAGTTACTGAAGAAGAATCAGAAACACAAAATATGTTCTTTTCAAATAGTTTAAAGAGTTCTGAGTTACTTTTATCAAAAGGGAATGGAAGTTCTAACTCACTTTCAATATTCATCAAATTCCCACGTTCATCCAATACAAACCCACTTTTAGGACAAACATCTTGTAAGTTAGAACTACCTACCTTAAGGTATTCTTCCCCATTAATAATATATTTCGGAGACTTATTGCCTTCTCTAGTCCAACTAATATCATTACCTTCATATTCTACATTAACTTTAAATTGCTTTTCGCCATTCTTAATGTATCTTTGAGAGCCGTTCGGATTCAACACAGCACCTTTAATGGCACGTAGGATAGCACTCTTACCAGAGTTACTTTGTCCTACAATTATGTTAATTCCTTGTACAAACTCTAAGTCAGCCTTAGAAATACTTTGAAAGTTCTCTAAGTTAACTTTTAAGGTATTGTTAATATTAGATGTATAGTCCGTCATCTACGTCAGTTACTCCTACTTTCATTTTATATATGCCTTTAGCTTTAAACCACTCAATAATTCTGTCAGCGTTGTAGCTACAAAGTTTATTCATTGTAGGGCTTCTCTTAACCTTGTTGACATCAGTTATACCAGCTTGTTCTAAAGCGTCTGGACCTAAGAACTCTACTAATTCTGGAGAAAGGGCATACATGTCTTTCTCATTAGATACTAATTTATATGCTTCAAGCATTCTACGTACCATATAGGCATTTACAATACCTTTACCTCTCCATAGCATAACATCTACAGCTAGGTTTTGGCCATGTCTATTCTTTGTATGAGCTGCTTGACCAGGGTCAATCTTAACAACATATTTAGGTATGTCTTCTTGTTCACCTTGAAGTGTGTTAAATTTAACCTTATTAATATCAGTTCTTTTTGTATCTTTACTTGCTGTAAGTTTAACTATAATGTCCATGTTATGTTTATCAAACTCAGATACAGCAGGTTTCTTAGGGTCTTCAAAGGCTTGTACGTTTTGTTTTTGAGCCATTTGAACACTCCAGAATTGCGTAATATCCATAGCTTGAATATTAGATAACCACTTACCATATAATTTCTTACGTGCTCTAGCGTTATCACCAAAGTCAGCTTTATCTACACCATTTTTTAGGTCTAATTGACTTTCAGCTAACAATTTAGTAACACTATCAATAAATACAAAATGTATATCTCTACCCCAGTTATCTTTAGGAGTAAGCATTCTTAAGTAAATGTTCTCTAATTGTTTGAAAGCATTAACGTGCTCGTGATATATAACTTGGTAAGGTGCGTATTCTTCTGGGTCATATACGTATTTCATAACACCTGTAGACTCTAATAAGTCACGAGAACTCTCAGAATCAACATAGTGGACACGCATAGGAAGTCCAGCTTTTTCGTATCTCTCCATAAGTCTTCTAATAATATCACAGAATATAGTTGTCTTTCCTGTGCCAGGTAAACCAAAGAACATAATGTTTGTACCCATAGGAATACCTTTACCATCAGAGAACGCTATGTCAATACCTATATTACCAGTTTCAATGAACTGAGTTTTCTTTAAAGTCTTCAATTCACTTATATCAGTAATCTTAGGCGTTTCTTTCTTTTTAGTTGCCATGTTATTCTTCCTTATTACTGTTGTAATAGTATTGTCTCATTCCGTAGAAAGCAATAAGTAGTGCTTCTGCAATATCATCTAGCTTTCCACGTTTAAGGAAATTGCGAAGGTTACAATTATAAATAGACTCAGCTAATACAATGGAAGAGTCTTTGTCTGATGTAACCTTCATTTCCTTTTTCCAAGTCTGAGGCGAAGGCTCATAGAACGCCATAGGGTCAAGTAATGAATATTGTCCCTCAAATATTCCGAGAGAATTTCCGTTTACAAACGAAGTCATTTCTTGCTCACCAGGGCGTACTGACGCTTTTTCAATGGTTAAGATAATATTGTCATTAATGTAAGGTAAGAATATCTCTCTCATTGCTCTATAGTCAGTCAATGTGCGTTGTCTATAAGCCGTCTCATATATCCCAGTTTCTTTGTTCAATTTAGGTTTAACCTTCTTTGAAGTATTTACTGAGAAATACGGTGCTTTAGCTAAGTAGAGGATATTTAAACTATCATCTACTATAGCTATTGCCCCATTCTTTGTGCCAGGGTCGATACCAATCGCTATGTTACGAGGCTTATTCTTCACCGAAGAAGTCCTCGTCCATATCAAATGACATATCTTCATCTGGAACGCTTACTGAAGCTGAAGCAGTTGGTGTTGCTGGTTCATCATCTAATGTGATACCATCATCAAAACTAGCGTCAAATAAGTCATCATCACCGTCTTCCATAGTTGGAACGTCTTCGTCAAGAGTAATGTCTTCTTCAATAACAACTTGCTCTGACTTAGGTAATGTTACTTTTTGAGCTGGAGATACTACACCAGATGTAGCAACTTGTTGTTCTAATTCATTTGAAATAGAAGCTGAACCGTTAACATAGTTAGCAAGTTCAACATCAGTCCAAGGTGTAAGCATGCCTTCACATTCATTGCTGAATAATGTAAGGAATTCTTCTACTTCGCCTTGAAGTTTCTTAGAAGCTGCTAAGCCTTCTGTAATGTTTTTATAAGAACCTGTTTCAGCACCAATGTTTTTGTTTTCAAAAGAAACAAATGAATAGTGTTTCTTGTGAGTTCCAAATCCATCTGGTTTGTTAATTGAAATCTTAAGAATATGTTTTTGAAGTTGTAACATAATGTTGTTATACAAATCTACACCTTCTAAGCCATATTCCATACGACCATTGTTTAATAAGTCGTTTTTGAAAGTTTCAATTAATTCTTTAAATGCTTTTTGTGATAATTCAATAAAGCTGAAATCACGTCCAGACATTGTAAGTTTTGAAACAGGAATATTTGAAGCTGTTTTAGAACCAGTATCGTTACCTAATAACAACACAGGAATGTAGAAACGTGAAGTTTTAAATGAAAGTACTGTTTCACCTTTCTTACCGTTTGCTACGAATTTATCCCACTCTTCTTGTGCTAATTGGCAACAAGTAGGTGTTACATCATCACCAACACATTTACAAGGAATAAAAGTGTTGAATTTAGACTTAAAGCCTTTTTGGCCTCTCGCTTTAACTTGGTGTACAACCATTTCATAGATACCGTCTTTAACAAGAGGTAAACAATAAATCTCTTGGCCAATAACTAGTCCATCATTGCCACCTGCTTTCTTCTTCAAAGAATACTTTGAAGAGAAGAAATCGCTTGTTTGTGCACTTTTCGTAAGGGTTTGCACTTCACCCAACATTTTTGGACGAATCATTTAATTTGTCTCCTTCTTCTTCTCTTGCTACCCTTTTAGTAGCTCTACTACTTCTTTGCAATTATCATATCATAAATAAAAATAATTGTCAACTACTTTTTAAAATGGAAATTTAGAATTATCTTCTTCCCATTGTTTAAGCAAATCCTGCTCTAACCTTTCATATTGCTTTAAATAATCTTCCCTATGTCTAAGCTCTATGGCAGATGTAAAGCACGACCTGTTCTTCTTACGAGTGTAGGCTCTAACCTTCTTCTCGTCTGCTAGACGCTGTTTTATAACCTGTTTCTTTTGCTTGTCAGATTTATTCATTATATCAGTGCATTGTCTTATCTCTTCTCCGAGTGTTTTTGCTCTGTTAATTAAAGCGTCTACGCTTTTCTTCTCTCTCCTTTTCTCTTCTCTTATCCCTATGAAAGAACGTGCAAACAAATCTAAACTGTCTTGTAGTTCTTCTCTAAGGACTTGTGTACCACAGAATCTATTGTAGAACATTTGTGGTGTTACAGTGTCTTCAGAGTAATCGGAGTTTCTCTTAACACATATAAAATTATCTTCATCAGATACTATGTCAATGTACTTTAGTTTGAAATACTGCCCCGGATGTGTATCTAAATGGTACATTACGTGGGCCATTACACTATAAAATAACTTTATTGCTTTCTCTTCAGTTACTCCATATATGTTAAAGTCTTCCAGTAGCTTTACCATGCCTTTGCTAACTACATCTTCTGATAAAGCCAATTTAAAGAAATAATTAGGTGTATCAGTCATTTCTATCCTTCAACTTCTCTAAATAAATCTTCTTATCCATAATAACATTTTGCATTAAAGTACCTAAGTTATAGAGTTCTTTTCTATAACTTTCCATCTCTGGTTTGAGAACGGCACAAACCCTTTGAATTGAAGGGTCTGTACTGCTCGCATTCCTAGAAATAGCATAACTCATATAGCTAATAATCTTTGACAATGTAATTGTCATATCATCTAATAAGTTAGCTCTTTCTACTACTCTACCAAAGGTCTTTGGCAAAGCACCGTAATCATCTAGCAATGTGAAATAATATTGACGAAGCTCATCAACTACTGTTCCAACCATGCCAGAATCTATTGTTCTGTCCGATACTTCAATTTCGTTGTTCATATCGACAACAATATCTTTTATTTGTTGACGAAAGAACTCATCAGAGGCTTCTGCTGTAAGGCAGTTCTCTAATCTTGCTTTAAGAACTCTAATATCCATTATTCAAAACCTCTAACAATTACCATTTTCTCTAATGCTTCCCTAGTCCATTCACAGTCTTTAGGTGCTTTATCTTTAAATACAACACCTTCTTTAAGAACTGCGTGTTGGAAACGTAAGGAAGTGTGTGACAAAGCCATGCCGTCAATAGCTATAACTTTACCTAAGTATTCTGGTTTAAGTGTAATCTTACCGTCTTCGCCTATTAAAGCAAATTCTCTTTTCCACTCGTGTGGAATACCAGATATATTTGCAATTTCGTGCTCAACTGTTTCGCCAAACTCATTTTCAAGATAAATAGAGCATTTCAAAGCACCTATCATATCTTTAATATTACTTGACTTAGGTGGGTTACAACCAGAAATAAATACGTCAAAGTCCATATGTCTGCCATCATTCTTCATCATTTCAGATACGGTTTGTTTAACTTTCATACAAGCCTTATGCGAACGTGAAGACTTCAAAGCTGCAATATATGGGGCGTCCAAGCATTTAACAAGTATGCCTTCACCACCACTTCTTAGTACGTTATCAAGGTAATCTATTTTAAAGTTATCTTCACCATCTACTTCATTAAATGGTAAGTTAGCTTTAGCTAATACATCAAGTATTTTCTTGCGTGCTTGTCTACGTTTGTAGAACGGATATTTACGCATATCAAATTTAGGTGTATCTTTTAAAGAATATAAGTAGTTGAATAATAGTTGTGTTGTTCTATCGTATTTCTTTTTAATACCACAATCATCAAGGTATGGCTCATACATAGCTACAACCCAATCTACTTCTTCTTGGTTTAATTTCTTTTCTTCATAATCATATTTGTATGTAGGTGGCTCTTCTGTAGGGTTTGGCTCAAAATACATAACATCATAGCAAGTCAAACGAATCGGATGACCATCTAATTGGTAATTAATAGCTCTTTGAGGTAAAGAACTTAATATACCTTGCAAGAAGTCTTCCATATTTTCATAGTGTCTGCCTTCAAAGTTTAATGTTACATCATCTACAAGCAATTCACCATCCAATACGAAACGGCATGGGAATTTATATTTGTAGTCTGAACCTTTAGTAACTACACCATTTTTAACAAATACTAATTTATCTGTAAACTCATTATTTAAGAAATCTGAGGTTGTTTCATTACGTGAGAAGAATCTAAACCCTTCTTCTGGAGAATAACAAGTAACGCAACGACAGCCATTTAACTTAAATTCTGATATAAATGAATCCATTTCTAATGGAGAAGTTTTAAAGAAACTTAATTCGTCTTTCATATGGTGACATAACTGTACTGTTTCAAGACTTTGTACAAAGTTACGTGCAAAAGACTTATCTTCGCCTAGGTAATAATCACCTAGCTTCTTAATCATTTTATCATTAGTCCACTTAATTCCATCTGCTAAATAAATATCAAGCTCATTTATTTTAGCAATAATATCTTCTTTTCTTAACTTAGAACCCATTACTCTATTCTCTCCTTCTCTTCTTTTGTTTCTAATATATCATACATCTTAAGTCTTGTCAACTATTAGTTTCTTAAATAATTAAACCATTTCTCCACTACTGTATTCTTAATCTTTTCAACTTTAGTAGTTAACTCATCATAAGTTTCTACAGTACCTGTGATATCTTTCGTAGGGTAATAATCATTAATTATTCTCAACGTATTCTTCAAGTATACGTCAAAACATACAGAAGATATTGGTCTACTGTGGTCTACATAAACTTTACTAATATAAGATATTTGAGATAAATCTATTGAGTTACCTGCTACAGTTACTATGCCCATCTTAATTTCCTTTCTTATAATCTGTTATATAAATAACATTACCTTCTTTACGCTTGCCAGTTACGTTCTTATCGTATCCTTCTTTTAGAAGTTTAAATATTTCATAACCATATATGCCAGTTTCATTTGTTATATCCTTTCCACAAAATATTGGTAGCTTCTCTGGTAGCACTGAAGGACTTTCAAGTTCAAGCTCTACTATACACAAAGGTTGGTCAAAGTCTACAAATACATCCCAGAATACATTTATTTCATATAAGAAACCATCTTCTTGGTGATAATACCTTGTTTTCTTTAGAAGAGGTGCTGGTATAAAGTCTATATCCTGTTCTTTGTCTACAAGAAATTCAAATTCTTCTCTTATTAAGTTACCTTTTGACTTAATAGTTAAGTACCAAAGTCCTTCAACAAGACGCATTCTACAATACTCATTGAAATAGTAGTCCTTTATATCCACTCTTGGTAGCATATGTAAATGCTCTTCCATATATTCATTCGGATTCCATAACCACTTTCTTTCTATTTCTAAAGCCATTTAATCCCACCATCCTTGACCATGCTCTTTCAAAGTATCATGAAATAAATTCCATGCGTCTTGTTGTTGTCTATAAAGGTCTTTAATAACTTCAATGCTTCCGTCATGGTTATAATCACCATCTTCTATATTTCTAAAGAAACTATAATAGGCTAATGCTTTTTGTATTTCTTCGTATCTAACTTCGTGGTCTACAGCATGGCCATAGTCACGAAGTGACAACGACATTCTATTTAATTTAAAAGCAATTAAATCATACAAATAACCATAGTCCCATTCTCTATAAGTGTCATTAGTCCACATAAAGCATAAATAGTCCCATGTGCCTGCAATCTTTTCTTTTATACGTCTAATTTCTGAGAATTTGTTTTCTATTGAAAAGGTGATATTCTCAAACCACTCTTGAAGTTTCTTTAATTTCATTAGTGTCTACCTAATTCCTTTAACATAGCTAATACTTCTTTACCTTTTTGTTGAATATTAATGTTACCTTTTTCTTCAACTTGTTGTTTACTAGTTTCATTAATATTTTGGTTAATAAGCACACTATATGCAAATATGTCTTTTCTATCAATAAGTTGTTGGTCTTCATAGCCTTTTCTTGATAAGTAATTAGACATAGCAGCTGACTCATGTTTATTGTTTTCATCATATATGTCTGACTTGTAATTACAGAAATATGCTCTAAATTGGTATCCTTTTGAATTACAGAAAGCTCTGACTATTTCATATTCATTAGGATAACGCATATCATCAATTACAATATGTTCTGGACAATTCTTAATGTTTACAACAAGTGCATTAGCCCAGAAGTCTTTATCAAATTTACGAACAGAAGCACCTAGGTTCTCTAATATGTTTCTAAAGTTAAGACCATTAATAACTTCAGTACGTTTTAATTCATCATACTTCGCCATGCCTTCTTCAAAGTCCATGCCAATAACATTAAATGCTATTTCTCTTAAAGGGTCGGCAAAGGATAACTTCTTGAATCCACGTTCTTTAACAAGACGTTGTGACTGAAAAGACTTACCAGAACCTTGTCTACCAATAAATGCAATTACTTCTCTTTTCATTATTCGTTTCCTTCCATATATTGTTGTACTCTTTCTTCAATATCTCTGTCATATACAGAGGCCATAATTTTTAGTTGTTCATCACCAAACAACTTTTTAAAACAGTCTATACATAGTGTTTGAGATATAGGTGAGAGAAGAGGTGAAATACCTCTTCTCTTATGGTAGGTTATATCAACATACTCTTTATCATCAACTATAGTAAGACAAGTATCACATACTCTTCTTAGAGCCATAGTTTATATTCTCCTTTCACATTAACGAAAGTTAATAATTGTACTTTACCATTTGGATATACAATAGCACTAGATTCAGTCCAAGAAGACAAACCATGGTTATAACCTTGGTCTTTCTCACAAGCTATACCAACAGTAATAGTATCACCATCAATACCTGCTGTGTGTCTATGTGCTAATACAGTTTTACTGAAAGCATTATTAGTAGATGTAGGTGTCATTCTACCACCATTAACCTTTTCGCTTCCGTGTAAACCTACTTGAACACCATAGGATTCTCTACCTTCGTCCTCTTCCATC
>JAEIGA010020724.1_pt1 | contig 10021 bp, 9 predicted proteins | sample 9270691 | NCBI WGS metagenome assembly JAEIGA01 (sample SAMN17057246, study PRJNA624740) | gut metagenome | biome: biome; isolation source: fecal sample | host: Bos grunniens | place: China: Xizang | collected 2019
AAACTCCCCGATTTTTAATCCGTTTCTATTCATAACGCGTTATTTGTCTGCAAATATATAACATGACCTAAGGTACGAGTCAAGAGGAAAGTATAAAATTTTGCATATCTTTACACAGACAAATAGGTACTTCAATCATAGGGCTGAAAATATTATCTTAAGAACAAGGTGGTGCAATAATAAGAATAAATATCTATACCATGACAGAAAAGGAAAAGATGCTTGCCGGAATGATTTATTCTGCAGTAGACATACAGCTACTGCAGGAGCTCAACGCCGTCAAGGAAGTTATTCACAGATATAACGCTCTCTCCCCTGCTGATAATGCAGGCCGTCTTGAAATCCTCAAGGGCCTGCTTGGGCACATAGGAGATGACGAGATCATCATCAACCAGCCGTTCTACTGTGACTATGGAAAGCAGATCAGCGTTGGCATGCGTTTCTTTGCCAATTTCCACTTCACGGTGCTTGACGAGGCGAAGGTAACCATCGGAGATGATTGTTTCATCGGTCCGAATGTAAGCATATATACAGCCTGCCACAGCACCAATCCGGTTGAAAGGAACACCCGTAACGAATGGGCTGAACCCGTCACAATCGGCAATAATGTCTGGATTGGAGGAAGTGTCACTATCCTGCCCGGAGTCACGATAGGTGATAACGTGACCATCGGTGCCGGATCAGTCGTGACAAAGGATATTCCATCAAATGTAGTGGCTGTCGGCAATCCATGTAGAGTAATCAAACAAGTTGAAACAAAGTAGGAAATGAAAAAGATAATATGAAACTATTTAAGGACGCATTGATTTACGACGGAACCGGAGCAGAAGCCTTCAAGGGGGACATTCTGGTCAAAGATGACAGATTCATAAAGGTCGGAAAAGGAATCCAACCAGAAGAAGGATGGGAAGTCATTGATCTTAATGGACTTTCTGTGGCTCCAGGATTCATTGACGCACACTCTCACAATGATTGGTTCGCCATAAAGAATAAACCTCAAAAGTATTTTGAGCCGTTTATACGCCAAGGAATCACTTCTTTTGTAGCCGGCAACTGTGGACTTTCAGCTGTAGGGTTTGAATCTGATTCACAACATATTGATAAGGTGGGAGGAGGACTCTTTTCCTTTACAGACACAACCGGTATCTACCCCACTGTATCAGAATTCTTTGAAGCTGTAGATGGAAATTCGCCATGTAATATTGCCGTGCTTGCAGGGCATTGCAGCGCCAGGGCCAGCGTGGCTGGATACGACAACAGACCACTGACAGATGCCGAACGTACTAAAATGCTGGACATAATGGAAAATGCGCTTAAGGAAGGTGCATGTGGGCTTTCGTTAGGTCTCATGTATGAACCTGGCATCTACGCAGACATTGAGGAGCTCAAGGATGTAGCAAGACTTTGCGAAAAATATGACAGGCCTATGACCGTGCATCCAAGAGCTTGTTCAGCAGTATCTATGACCTATCCCCTGCTTGGACGCGCACATCTGCTCAGGGCTTTGGACGAGCTCGTTGAGATCGCTTCCGGCACCAGGATGAAACTTCATTACTCACATGCGATATTTGTCGGCAGACGCTCATTCCGCTGCAAAGACGAGCTCATCAGTATCCTTCACGGGTTGAAAGACAAAGGTATTGACATCGGCTTTGACATATACAGCGAACTTCTTGGAGTCTCCGTCATTACAGTTGTGCTGCCCGCATGGTATCAGGCACTTTCTCCTTCAGAAAAGCGACATTGGTTCAATAAACTGAAACTCAGCATATTGATTAAGGCAACCATCATCCTGCTCGGATTCGGATGGGATGACATACAGATCGCCTACATCGGTCCGGGATATAAAAAGTATGAAGGCATGAGCGTGGCTCAGATTGCCAAGGAGATGGGAAAATCATGTCTTGACACTTACCTCGACCTCTGCGAGATGAGCGAATTCAAGGGAAGAATAAATATGGGACCATACAGTACTCCTGAAATAGTAAGCGAACTGTCTAAGGAGGACAGATGCCTTTATATGACAGATGCATGGGTTGAGGATCATGGAATCCAGAATCCCGCAATATACGACTGTTTCCCTAAGTTCCTCAAGTTCTCTCTTTGCGGTACAGGAGACACGATGCCGAATACCATCAGAAAGATGACAGGAGCGGTTGCCGATAGGTTTTCCATAAAGGAAAGGGGCAAGATCAAGCCTGGATACTATGCAGACCTTACAATCTTCGACGAAACGGAGTTGTGCAAAGGTATGCCAGACCAGGAAAAGTCATTCGGCATAGAGAAAGTTTACATTAACGGTATAAAGGTATTGGACGGTGACATTCTTGATTCAGAGGCGATCAAGCATTCAGGCAGAGCTATGAGGGCATGAAATATTCAAATGAAAAACCGTATCTTTACAGCCTTAACAAGGGATTTATATGGGCTTTATTCAAAATCTTACCTCCCTGATTCGTGAAACTCTTAACCTGAATGGCCACATTGACACAGCATCAGCAGAACGTTCAATCAGGAGCAATATCGAATTCAAAGGACCTAACGCATGGATTCTTGCCGTTGCTGTTATCATAGCTTCTGTAGGACTGAACGTTAATTCAATACCTGTAGTTATCGGAGCAATGCTGATATCACCATTGATGGGACCGATCTTCGGATTGGGGCTCGGACTTGGCGTAAGTGAATCTGGTCGGCAGTCCTGCTCATTCAACAGAATAATTTTGATGTCAACGCATCTTCTTTTGCAGAGCATAGAAGTTCATACGGAAAGAGCATTCTGTATGACTACAAGATTGACCACAAGGAGAATACAACACTGACACAATAGAGGTTTTGCAACGTTAACACTTATAAATCATGAACTTTACAGGAATCATTACAGGACTTGCAACATTTCTTATAATCGGTATATTTCATCCGATTGTAATAAAGGCAGAATACTACTTCGGAACCAAATGCTGGTGGATATTCCTGCTTGCAGGAATCATTTTCGGTGCAATATCCATGATGGTCAGCAACCTGATACTTTCCACAATCTTAGGCGTCACAGCCTTCTCATCATTCTGGAGCATTCTTGAACTTAAAGAGCAGAGAGAACGTGTCAGAAAAGGATGGTTTCCTGAAGGACCTGGACACAACAAATAAATCAAGGAAGAAATGGGATTAGGTAAATGGATAGCAGGAGCACTCGGATGGGCCGTGCTTGGACCTCTCGGGGGTATTTTAGGATATTACTTTGCATCAAGACTGGAGAGATTGGCAGAAGCGGCAATCGGATATGAGGACGGTCAACCTGCGAACCAGGGGCAGCGGAACAGTTTCCTGATCAGTCTTCTGGTATTATCGACAGCTGTAATCAAGGCCGATGGCAAGGTTACGTCACAGGAGCTGGCGAGAGTCAAGGAGTTCTTTGCAAGAAATTTCGGAAGCCAGGCAGCCGCCGAGGCAGAAGAAATAATAAAAGAACTCATTCATAAGGATTTAAACCTATATGAAATCTGCGGACAGATACGCTCGAACATGAGCTATTCTCAGCGCATTCAACTGTATCACTATCTTGTATCACTCGGTGCTTGCGACGGCCTTCAACAGGTAGAAGTCGATGTACTTGAGACCATCGCAAGGTATATAGGACTGTCGAAAAGTGATTCTGATTCTGTTATAGCTCAATTCAGACCAAGCAACGACAGCAATTACAAGATTCTTGAAATAAGTCCGGATGCGACTGACGAAGAAGTAAAGAAAGCCTACCGCAGAATGGCAGTAAAATACCATCCGGACAAGGTCGCAACACTTGGCGAAGATGTCCAGAAAGCAGCTGAAGAAAAATTCAAAGCTGTGTCCCGTGCATATGAATCAATATGCAGGGAACGTGGGATTTAATTCCGTCAAGCCTATAATGTAGGCTTGACAGGAACAATAGTACCGTCCGGATTGAAGTACATAGGATCAATGCATGTTTCACGGTTATAACCTCCTGAAAGTCCCATCTTAATTCCTTCCGGACGTGTGAAACGATGGTAAACCATGTACCACTTATCTGTACCGGGAACATTCAGCACGGAATGGTGGCCGGTACCGAAGATCTGAAGCGACGGATCCTGCTGAAGGATCACTTGTTCTTCAACCTTAGCAGGTTTTCCATTTCGTACAAGTTCTGTCGGAGAATCTGAGATAAGATATCTGATGCAGTAACGTGCTGAACGTGTGATATTTTCAGACCATGTGAAATAGTAAAGTCCATTGCGTTCGAAAACATGGGTTCCTTCCAGGTAATGGTACTCACCGATACGTGACTTCGGTATCAGTTCACGCATTGTACCGGGAACAAATGACACCATATCGTCAGCTAACTCAGCCATCCAAAGATAAGAATTACCCCAATATAGATAGTATTTACCGGTAGCAGGATCACAAAAGACATCTGGATCTATGACCTGATTTGGAGCATCAATCTCTTCTTTTGTAAGAAGTGCTTTACCAAGAGCATCCTTATATGGACCTTCAGGCTTATCTGCGACAGCTACACCTATGCTCTTGTTGGCGACAAAATAATAGTAATACTTGTATCCGTCATCAACTTTCTTTTCTATTATACATGGAGCCCATGCATATTCCTTACCCCAATCCAGATCATGAAGGTCCAGAATCACTCCTTCATCTTTCCAATTAACAAGGTCGGTGGAACTGAAGCATTTGAAATCATGGTTATGCCATGCATATGCTCCGTCAGTAGTCGGATAGATATAATATTTACCTGTCTGTTCACTATATATCGCCTCAGGGTCGGCATGAAGGCCTGGAAATACAGGGTTGTTTACTGAAGGGGCAAGATGTTCAGGCTCCTTGGAATCGCTCCAAGCCTGAAGTTTCTTATACTCATCTTCTGTTACACGGATAAAACATCCTTTGTCTGTACCATATACACCCTCCAGATACTGCGGACGTCTCATGCTGGTAAAGTTCTCATCAGCAGTGATGATACGGTATCTGTCATTCGGAGCGGCATCGGGACATACATATCCAAGTTGCCAACCCGGAGTACCAACCAGACGGAATGCTGCAGGACATTCGGTAGCTTTATCACCTTCAGGAGTAATGACAACCGGTTCTGACCATTTGCCGGAAAGTGATTCGGCTGATGAAACATATATTCCAGATCCATTCTTATCATCCTTGAAAAGAGCGGTGTAACCGCCATCAGGATTCGGATAAACAGATATGTCCTTGATGTTCATACCCCAGTCGACAATCTGTTGCGGTTTCGACCAGTTCTTGAAGTTCTTGTCTGTCCGTATTCCATACAGACTCATATATGAATCCTTGGAATTCTCAAGCATAGGGAAATACAGGAGATAAGAAGATGATTTTTCATCCCATATGATTCTTGCATCATCTATCTGTGATCTGCGAGGCATCAGCATGGACGCGATCCGAGTCCACTCGATAAGATCGTCACTTTTATATACCATGATATTGGTGCTGCCTGAACGTAACACCATTATGAAGCCTTTGTCATGAGCTCTGCACACGAACGGCGTACTTCCATGAAGCTCGTCGTTCAATTCTGATGGAAGTATCGCATCGCCGCAGAGCAGGTCATGGAAATGGATGCCATCCTGCGACATTGCATATGCGACCCATCCGCCATGAGCGGACTTATGGCAGTAAAGATAACCATAGGTTACTTCATCATGAAGTTCAGAATTTCCACTAAATGCCTGTGCGGAAACAACCTGAGCAGCAGAAATCAAAAGGAGAAAAAGAAATTTCTTCATAGTTCAAAGATTATTTTTGTAAAGATAGGTATTATTTGATTAACTTTGTAAAGTATCATTAAACAACGACTATGAAAGTAATCATTTTGAACGGAAGCCCAAAGGCAAAAGGCAACACAGCAACAGCACTTCGTGAAGTTGAAAACACCCTCCATCAGCAAGGTATAGAAACCGAATGGATTCACGTCGGTAACAAGGACATCAGAGGATGTATCGCATGTAACGGATGCTGGAGAAGCGGTTTATGCGCATTTGACGATATCGTGAACGAGATTTCGGCAAAAATGCGTGAGGCTGACGGTCTTCTTGTAGGATCACCTGTATATTTCGCATCTCCTAACGGCACATTGCTGGCATTGCTCGACAGACTTTTCTATTCCAATCTCCATACAGACTGGAGCATGAAGGTAGGTGCATCAGTGGCGATTGCACGCCGCGCGGGAACAACCACCACAATGGATGCAATGAACAAATATTTCCTCAAGACAAACATGCCTGTCGTGCCAGCACACTATTGGAGCATAGCACATGGAACATCACCTGACGAAGTCATACAGGACAAGGAAGGAATGCAGACAATGCGTCAGCTCGGTCTGAACATGGCGTTCATGATCAAGGCAATCCATCTCGGACTTGAAAAGTACGGTTCTCCGAAACTTCAGGAAAAGATTACTGAAACACATTATATCAGATAAGACAGATCATCTGCTCATGAAATACGCTCTCTGCTCCGGAGAGAATTTCTCTATTGCATAGCGAAGCATCGTACGAGGCATCTTCTTTCTATGGATTTCAAGAAATCCTGAAAGAAGGGCCTCGTTCCTTTTACCTACCTCGCGAAGCATCCATCCTACGGATTTCTGCATAAGGTCGTGTTCCGCCACAAGGAAGATTTCAGCAAGCTTCAACGTATCGTCAAACTGACCATGACGTATCAGCATCAATGTAGCAACAACAGCTACCCTCTGTTCCCACATGACTGATGAATGTGCGAGCTCATATAAGACATCATGATTCTCCTTACCGACTAAATAGTCACCAAGAATATACGGAGCTGAAAGATCCACGAGATCCCAGTTATTGATACCTGAAGTATGGGACAGATAAAAGCGTACAGCATTGTCAGGATCCTTCCTGTATTTCTCTATCAGTATCAGCAGAGCACATAACCTGCATTCATGCCACTCGCTTTCAAGGAGTGCTTCGACAACCTCATATGACACGTCCTTGTACCTTTTGGCTACCTTACGTGTCTGTGGAACAACCACTCCGAGAAATCGGTCTCCTTCACCGTATTCCCCTTTGCCGGTCTTGAAGAATCGTGGCAGGACTGTTTTCTTTTCATCATCCGAACACCCACGCAACTCCTTGATTATCTGAGAATATTGTTTTACAGATTTAAGCATTGCTACAGATAGATGGCAGTAACCTGAAGGATTCTTATATAGATAATCCTGATGATATTCTTCAGCAGGATAGAAACATTTCAAAGATTCCTTTTCTACAGCAAGAGGGACTTCATACCTGCGTTGCACCTCATCATAAACGGTTCCTACAATCTCGGAATCCGCTTCATCCATCCAATATATCCCTGTCCTATATCTCGTACCGCAATCTTCTCCCTGACGATTGAGCAGAACAGGATCAATGGACTTGAAGAACAGACGGCAAAGGGTTGCAAGGCAGATGAGTTCTTCGTCATATACGACCTTTACACACTCGACATGACCGGTCTGATCCGTATAGACCTGTTCGTATGACGGATCGGACAGACTACCGTTGGCATATCCGACGACAGTCTCTATAACTCCGTCAAATTGGCTCATATAATGTTCTGTACCCCAGAAACATCCGCCTGCAAAATATATGGTTTTCATATTCGGTATCCAGACAATGGTTTGATAGACAAATATACGAAATTATATTATTCCATATCTTATGTTTAACTTTGCAATCATCCGATATTGCAAGTAGAAAACATGAAAATACTCTGGCTGGACATAAACAGTTCATACTCACACTCTTCCGTAGCCCTCCCTGCCATACATGCGCAGGTGCAAGACAAAAAGGAGTGGGAATGGTGCGTAGTACGTGGCACAATCAATGACAACCCGGGAACACTTGCCGCAGCTGTTGCGGCACATCAGCCTGATGTGATAGCAGCTACATTCTGGCTGTTCACGCATCAGATGCAGATAGAAATATTGTCGAGGACAGCAGAACTTCTGAAAGACACAACGATAGTATGCGGAGGTCCTGAATTTCTAGGAGATAATGAGAGTTTCCTCAGAAGACACAGATTTGTATCTGCAGTCATAAGAGGAGAGGGTGAGATTGCCTTACCGGAATTTCTTAGTTCCTTGAACAGACTGGAAGACTGGAAATCCATAGAAGGGCTTTGCTGGATTGACAGAAATGACAGTTCATATCATGACAACGGTACAGCAAGGGTTGCTGACTTTGCAGCATTGAGATATCCTGAAGAAAGTTCTTTCTTCAACTGGGACAAACCGTTTGTCCAGCTGGAGACGACGAGAGGATGCTTCAACACATGTGCATTCTGTGTCAGCGGTGGAGAAAAACCAGTGAGACATCAAAGTACAGAACAGGTAAAATCAAGGCTTGCAAACATTTATGAACACGGCATCAAGGATGTAAGGGTTCTGGACAGGACCTTCAATTACGACATTGTCCGTGCATGTGAAATGCTCGATATCTTTTCACAATACGAAGGACATATGAGATTCCATCTTGAAATCCATCCATCACTTATATCAGATACCCTTAAAGACAGAATGTCAACCCTGCCGAAGGGACTTCTCCATCTCGAAGCCGGAATACAGAGTCTTGACAGCCAGGTATTGTCGGAAAGCGGCCGTAAAGGAAGTATTGAATCATCCGTGAAAGGGTTGGAATATCTCTCTGGACTGGAGAATATAGAAACGCATGCCGACCTTATCGTAGGTTTACCCGGATACAGCCTGGAAATGCTCTGCAAAGATATAATCAGACTCATCTCCATAGGTGTGGACGAACTTCAGATAGAGTCCCTTAAAGTCTTGCCAGGCACACAGATGCGTCATCAGGCAAAAGCGAAAGAGCTTATCTTCTCACCTTTGCCGCCATATGAAATCATGAAGACCCCGGCGATGACATACCAAGAAATCGTGACAGGCATGGACATTTCAAGGATGGTGGATCTATACTATAACTGCAAGCCATGGCAGAACCCCATCAGGGAACTCATATGCAGGAACGCTGATTTCCTCACAGAATTTACCGGTCATCTGAAGAATCTGATGATATTGGACTCCCCTGTCAGCCTTGAAAGACGCGGAGTCATTTTATACGAATATTGCATAGACAGATATCCTGATCTTGCGGACGCGATATCTATCGAATGGATAAAGGCAGGATGCTCGCTGAAAAAGAAACCGGCAGGCAACCTACAGAAAATAAAGAATCTCGAAACATTCCTAGAGGAAAACAGGTATAAGATGTCCATTTCATTCGGTGTCATGCAGCCGTCACACAGATATTATCTATTCACATCAAAAAGCAGAAAGGCCATCTTCGGCTATGATTCGGAAACCCAGTACCATGGGCCTGTATTCATGGCCATACCGTTGCAATTGGCATAATTTATGACTTTCCCCTGTTCAAAACGGATTAACAAATTATAATTATTAAAATTTATGAACAGGGAGATCAAGACTGAAGATGATCAGGAAATCATTTTTGGTTCAAAGGAAATGAGAGAACCAGCGCCGACCGAATTCATTCCGGAGCATGGTACAGCAGCTGAAACGGCATATCAGATTGTCAAGGACGAGACTTTTCCTCAGACTCAGCCAAGACTGAATCTGGCAACATTCGTCACGACATACATGGATGACTACGGCACCAGGCTGATGAACGAGGCCGTTGGAATCAACTATATCGACGAAACAGAATATCCACGTGTAGCTGTAATGTGCGGAAGATGCATCAACATGGTCGCGAACATGTGGAACACCCCGGAAAAGAAAGAATGGAAGACTGGTGCAGTAGGAATCGGTTCATCAGAAGCATGTATGCTCGGAGGAGTCGCAGCATGGTTACGATGGCGCGAGAGAAGAAAGGCAGCAGGAAAGCCGTATGACAAACCTAATCTCGTCATGAGCACTGCATATCAGGTTGTATGGGAGAAGTTCTGCCAGCTATGGCAGATCGAGATGCGTACAGTGCCGATCAGTCATGAACAT
>JAEIGA010020725.1_pt1 | contig 10021 bp, 8 predicted proteins | sample 9270691 | NCBI WGS metagenome assembly JAEIGA01 (sample SAMN17057246, study PRJNA624740) | gut metagenome | biome: biome; isolation source: fecal sample | host: Bos grunniens | place: China: Xizang | collected 2019
CCTTGTTAAAGTTAAGAATCTTTAACTTAGTATTACGGAAAGAATATTGCTGAATTTCTCTTAAAGACTCAGGCATTTCGAAGTATTCAAGAGATAAGCACTCTCTAAATGCAGCATCACTGGTACCAGTGCCGATAAGGTACTTCAGGCTTGTTCCACGCTCATGGAATACGTGAGTCAGCTTCAACTGATTATCAAAACCAGACACAGCTATTACTTTTCGTCCATCAGGAGCCGTAGCTGGTAAAGTAATCTTTCCACTATACTCAATATTGCTGTTGCCCTACAAAAGGACTCCTTCACTGCTATAAGTACTAAAGTTGAATAGAGAATGATCCGCAACGTTATCATGTACATCAATTTTCATATAACATACATAGAATTCTCTATCTCGACTCTGGGAAATAATCGTATCAACTTTTCTTTCAACTTTCTTAAAATCAGCCTCAGAAAGAACAATGCTATTAGATTTAGCATCAACAAATCCAAGAGCCTTATAACAGTCTTCTAATCCAAGAGTGCTGTCCGAATAAGAGAGAATCTGATGAGTTAATGGATTAACAATTTTCATGCCAGCAGGAACTTCTTCCTCATATGCGACAGTATCATCAGGATTCTTAAAAATAAACTTAAACTTGGTTACAGCATAAATTGCATAGAAAGTATAAAGAGTTTTACTAGAGCTAAATTGAATTGCTTCAATTTCGCTCTTGCTCATAGGAACAGTAGCACTTGCATCTAAAGACCATCCCAAGAAGTCATAGTTGATTCGAGTAGGCTCCTCGGCCGGATAAGGAACATTACCGCCCTATTGAATTGCGCTAAAGAAGACTTCATCAGAAACATTCTTAACGTAATATTCAACAGCAGGATCATATTCTGTGGCAAGTCTAAATCCATCAATGGTAGTCTTGTCCTCAACATAATATTTACCAATATTATTATTAAATTCTGGCTTTGTGACTTCAGTTTTTACTTTGTCATAAGTTGTTACTGAATTAATGTATTCTGTTTTATGATTTTCAGTTACATTAGCACAGAAAATCTTAAGTTTCGGGAAATACTCTCCGTAAGTTCTAGCCAAAACAAGCTCAGTAACGGGATTAGTATTTTCTACATAAAGAAGTCCAGTAAGGTCAGGTAAAGTAACTCTAGTACCATCGGCATTTGCGTCAAAGAAATATTCCTTATCACGTTTATTTTCATTCTCATAAAGAGCTTTAGCCTCTTCATAAGAGGAAATAAATTTATCCAATAGACTAAAATCAGTTACCACACGAGCAGAACCATTGTCCGTATATAATTTACCATTTAAAGTCAGATAATCCCATTCAGCAGAAGGATCACACTGTTCAAGCTTATAACGACCATTATCCTTATAATAAGTAACACTAGGATCATAAGCTGTTCCATGCGGGACTTGCTCATAAGGAGACCAAGTTACATTCTTTAAGCTAATGCCTAATCTTGGACTATATTCGGTAGTGTCTCCCTCACGTTGATTTTCTTTTAATTCAACCAACTTAGCTAAGAGAGAATAAGTACCATAACCAAGCTTACCACCAATAGTGGTGTAAGTGTTAACTTTAGTCTTTTGGGCGGTATTATCAGTTAAACCTTCGATATAAAGGCCCTTGCGAATCTTGCCCTCTCCATCACGAGGAGTGTCAATAATCTGAGTCAAGTTAGTAAGCTCAATAAAATTCAAACTGGAAGTAGTGCCAGGCAGATGCAAAATCTCAATCTGAGCGCCGTCAGCAAGGCCAACACCAGCAATATTAGAACCAAGAGCACGGAACTCTTTAAGCTTCTCGCAACTAGACAAGTCAACACTCGCGGTGTATCCAGTTAGACCAGTCAAGTTAACATAAGACAACAATGACTTAGCATAATCATTTAATGTACCATCGGCATTATATTTATTAGCACCGATTTGGAAATTATCCTAAGTTAACTGAGAGTTGAAATATCCAGGAATGTCACTACCCAATTGCAATCTCTTCAAGCGCTTTAAACGAGCCAGTTTTAATTCGTCGAAATATTTCTTACTCAAATCGCCAAGATCAGCAATGTATTCGCCTCCACCAAAATAAACAAGCTGCTGAGTAAAAGGCAATTCAGTCTTTGTTCTGTTAGTAACTGTTTGATTAAATGTAAGATTTAAAGGAGTTTTTCCATCATAACGGACTGGCTTATAATAAACATCATCATGTAAAATAGATACGTACTATTGGAGATAAGGAGTAAATCCATTAAAATCAGCGATAGCGTCTAATGGAGTTGGATAAGCACTTTCTTCTACATAATGTACGACTCCCTGGAGTTCAGTGCCATCTTTTAAAGTAATGGTCTTCTACTCTGAACCAAGAGCTAAAAGATCAGGATCACTGGTTACAATAGTATTATCAGAGGTTAAAACCAATAAGTTCGCATCAAAACGAGACCAGAATTCTTGTTTTGCGGCCTCTACTGCATAGGTACCAGCATGCCACTTACTGTCGACATAATTTAAACGATTTCTCAAATAGAGATAACGCATCAATTCACGAGTGCCTTGTAAGCAATAGAAGAAAGTACCATTGTCACGAGCAACCGTACCAGAAGTATTAATATATCCAGTAAATGTAGGAGCGATATATTTAAAATACTGGTCTACGTTAGTAAGCATATAAGGTCTATAACCAAGCTTAGAAGGAGAAGCTAAAGTAGACTTTAAACTATCAGAATTACTTGCTTCTAAAATTTGCTTCCAAGATTGAATATTTCCTTGGCCAAAAATAGCATGAGAGTTATAGTAACCATCAAGCTTATCAATATCAATACTGTTCTTGCGCAAATCTTGATATTGTACTTGAATTGCGTTATCATAAACAGCACCAAAGTTGTTCCATAAAACGCTATCAGCAGTAGAGAAGCTGTTCTGGTCAGATGGGTCAACACCATAGTCCCAAGTTGGAACACCAGAGTTGTTAATACCTAACTGAGTATCAATATCATAGAAGATCGGGAACCAAATATATTCTCCGCCCTCTTCAATTGGACCCCAGGTAGCCATCATACAGTTCTTACCACGAGAGTCATACAAGTGGAGCAACTCTGTCATAATATAATAATTTAAGCAATATTCTCTATTTAAATGCTTATCAAATTCAGCACCGAATTTTGCCAAACGATATTCTTTCGTATCAGTAACATAAGTAGCAATACCGATTTTTACAGGAGCTGGTAAAGCTTCTCCAGTAGCAGCATTAGTATCGGTACTTTTTAACCACTCACACAAACGCTCAAAGTTTCTGAAGCGATATAGTAGAGCTGCATTCTTCTCTTCCTGAGTCTTATTCGCGAAGTCATCTTTTCCTTCAAGAGCTGCATCGATTTCATCTTCATAGAAACTATATCTATATTCAAAGTCGGTGTGAAGAGTTAAAACGCCTTCAACTTTACGATAATACACAATTCCTTCGACAAATTCGGTTGCTAAAGTATAAACTTCTTCTTGAGTCGTAGTTTCTTCGTTGTACTCCATGGACATGGTGTAATAAGTATCCGGTTCGAAAGATTCAGCAGTAACATCTTCAGCTTTCGCGTAAGATTCTTTTGCCACTTCACCAAAATCAGTCTGTCTATAAGAACAACGACCACCCTGGTTATTTTTCAATTCCCAGCACTCAGCGATTTCTTCAATCGGATAATATACTTTAGTATAATAAGTATTGGAGCTGCTATAGTCAGACGCCTTAACGAATTCTTGACCCTACTGAATATAAAAAGTTCCTTTATCAAAAGCAGCTTTATCTGCTACCTCAGCAATAGCATACTCTTTAAATACCTTAGAATCTCCTTCAAAAGTAAATCCATCGGTATCGGTGGCTCCTTTATCCAAGTTAAAATTATAACGGCCAATGAATTCATACTCAGTATTACTCTTCTTCTGGAATACCAAGATTGGGAAACCATAAACGGTAGTTCTTAAATTCTTAGTTTCGGCATCGGAAATACCATAATAGTATAGTGGATGATGCTGGTAAATAGTTCCAACGAAGCTAGCAAAACCAGTATTATGAGTACCAGAAGATTCCATATAGTCAGCCTTTAAGCAGAAAGTACTTTCGCCAATCTCTGCATTATCTAGCTGGAGCTTCTTAATCTTAATTTCTGTGCCATCCTCAAGAGTTACTGTGCTTCCAGAATACTTATCTTTTTCAGCGTTGTACTCATAAATAGGCTTATCCTTAAAGATGCCTGCAGTTAAGCGCCATTCGGCGTCTTCTTGCTTACACTTTAACTTGTAATTTCTACGAGGATAGCCCTGAGAGGAAGTACCCTGAACGTCTAAAGATTTTTCTTTAGATTTAAAACTGAAGCTTGGAGCACTTGCGATATATTGAGCAGGGGTAATTAAACCTTTCTCCAAAGCATAATCGGCTGCGGGATTAACGAAATCAACGTTGACAGGCTTTTTACCGCCCTTAACGAAAGGTAATTTACCATCACTATCTAAGGATTCAATAACCATATATGGCATAATAGTCTGGTCTGGATGAGTATTATTATAATCAAGCATCTTAGCATAGTCAATAGTAGGAACACCATCAACAGTCTTTACGATTTGATTAATATCATACTGAATTGGATCCTTAATGTCCGCAATATAGTTATGCATTACATCAGCACTACTCAGCTTAGTACTCTTATAGATACGAACTTTATACAAGTCAACATCGCAATAATCAGAATTAATAGTAATATTAGGCTGACTAGAAGCGAAAGAAATATCTTTAGAGTACATAGTGATACCGCTAAGAATACCATTAAGGTATACATACAATAACGGATAAGTTTCAGCATTAGTATCAACAATGAAAGTAACGTTTAAGATTTCATCTTCACGATAACGTCCACTAACAATATAGTTATCGGCCTTAAAGAAAGCTTCCTGAGTGCCAAGACAGAAACCTACGCCCTAATTGTAGAAAGAACCAAAAACACCAGTTTCAGTTGAAGCTTCTCTAGAAATAATAACTTGACCGTCAACTTCTTTAGAAGAAGTAGTAACAAGAGTAGCATATTCCTGTAAATTTCTTACTCTGAAACGGAATTCAAAAGCAAGAGCTTCTTGAACCTTGGTGGAATTTAAAATATTTAAACCACCGTTAGCACGATTAATCGGAATCTCAATGGAAGCACCATTACTAATACGCAAGAAAGAAGTGCCATCTGGGTCAGATAGCCAACCATTATTATACCAGTTGAAATCATGGAAAATAACTTCAGTATTTACAGAGGTATTTTTACTTACCCATTTAGTTTTAGTGGCTGCACTTTCTTGGTTAGAACGTCCAGAAGAATCAAGATTAAGTACTAAACCGCCATCCAAAACATCCATATTTCTATCTGATTCAATAACAGTAAAGTTAATGGGCAGGAATTCATTACCACAATAAATAGTATAAGCATTCTCACCCAATTCATAATCAGTAATATTCCAAGTTAAAATTGTATCCGCTCGATAATTAACTTCGCGAGTAGATATTAAATTAGATCCCTTGAAATAGTTTACTTCAATTTCTGTAGTTTTATCAGGACTCCAAGCCATATATTCAATAATACAATCTTCGTATTGAATAATTTCAGATGGATAACCGTTAGGCGCCCAAACAATTGGAGTTTGCTCTTCATCTTCCTCCAAGAGAGTGCCAACCCATGCGACTTCATACTCAATTGGAGCAGTCTTTACAAGTGCGCCATTCAAATCAGCTGTTAGATAAGCAGATAACGTATATTTGCCATGTTTTTTAGCACGAATGGTCTGCGTGTAATTAGTATCAGAAACATTAGCAGCAATTTTATAAGAATATTCATCATCGCCGACTTTAACTACAAGAGTCTTTGGAATGTTAAATCCAACAGGAACGCAAATAAAGGGAAGATCACCCTCACGAACCAATTTAGGGTTAAAATCTTTACTCTTCTTTAACTGCAATTGAACACCCTGAACGCCAGCAATAAATAGTTCTTTTGGAGCGCCACCAAAGCACTGGAATACAAGAGTAATAGACTGAGCACCCTCGAATACATGCTCACCGATTTCTAGATCGTATGTAGAGCCAATCGGGATATTCTCATAGGTTACAGTTTTAGAACCATAAATATCAGATACAAAAGTAACTGTTGCGCTACATACACGAGCGCTATAGGTGGTTGTAATTCTGAATGGTACTTTGGCAGACTGCCCATGAATGTAAGTCAATGGAGGAGCTCCAGTATCAGTTAAACACTCAACGGTCATAGCTGCGGCACCAGTTCCACCGCCATCGCCGCCACCAGTTCCGCCACCGCTGCCAGTACCACTGACTGCCATTCGATCGCAAATGAAAATATCAGCTTCAATCTTATAAACACGATAGAAACAACCATCAGCATTAATGATTAAATCATCAATTTTTACATTTCCAGAATTAGGCACTGCTACCTTTTTAATCAGGTATTTTCTTGCAGCGTTAGTTTCAACCCCTAAATCTTCGGCATAATACAAAGAAGCACCAGAGCCACCCATGACCTTACGCTCAGTCTGATAGTCCAAATAAAGCTTACCAGAATCGGTGGCAAAATAAAGCTAACCATCAGTTACCGGGATCGCTTTAATCGCGTCATCGGTGCCTCTAATAACTTTAAATTTAGTATTATTCATGCCTTAATCTCCTTTCTATCTTTTTATAAAAAAAATAAAGGGGGAAAGAGAGACATAAGTTTCTCTTTCCCCTCTAAATCTCTCTAACTTTAATGAGAATTAAAGTTTAGGTCTTAAATGGAATCGTCCAAAAATTAGAATTCTCCCCAAACAAGATCGATCTTCATGGTTGTTGCCTTTTCTTCGCCATTTACTGTTTCTTTTTCTACGGCAAGTACTAAGCTCTCAGAAGAGAATTTATTTTGTACAGTCATAGAAGAAACAACGCCGCCGCCTGAACCAGAGTTAATTAAAGCTACGTCCTCAGCGATAACAGCAGTATACTTCTTCTTATCTTCAGTGTGATCAGCAGTTACAGTAGTAACAGGAGTGTCGAACACTTCAGTAGGAACAATAATTGGAACTTCAGTTATGGTTTCAACATGACCATAAGCGTCCATGGTTACTTCGCCAAGAGCCTTACCAGCAAATAAAGTCTTAGTAACGCCTTCATCTTTAACAGTAGCCGAAGAAACTTTATCAAAGCTGGAAAGTTTGTGACTAATCTGGATAATTTGCTCAGTTGGAGCGTTATCTCTATCAGTAATGTCCTCAACAGTTAAAGGATTCTTTTCAGCATTATCGGTAATAACAGTAAAGCTGCCAAGATGATCTGTAGCACCATCTCTTGCGCCACCCTTAATAGAATTAAAGAATTTAATGGTATTAGGAGTTGCAGTATCAATACCAGCAATAGTGTCAGCATTGTAATTATCAACGCGAGTCCAAATAACGGTGTCCTTAGGAATGAAACCATCAACACCTTCAATTGGTCTACCATTATTATCTTTAGTACCAGAAGTAGCGATAAAGAGAGTACCAGCATCATAAGTCTCTTCTTTTCCATTTACAGTTAGCTTAACGGCCTTATCACCAGTGCTCATGTAAACGTCACCGATGGAAACATTTTCCTGTGGCAATGCACCAACAGTAGCACCAGTGGAACCAACAGTACCGCAATAAGTAAGAGCATTAAAACTCATCAAAGAGTCAGCAATTAACTTATCAGTCTGAGCAATGGTATAAACAGATAAGGTGTCAACCCCAGAATTAAAAGCATTAGTAAGCTGGCCTGCGCCATATTCTGCTTTACCATAGGTAATCTTCGGATTAACATGAGCAAGTACAGAAGCGCTGTCACTCTTTTTTAACTCTAAAGTAAAACCTTCAGTAGTAACAGGATTGGCATTAATATCACCAGTATGGAACACTGCCTCGGTAATCTTTTCTGCGGTGGCAGCGTCTTGGATGTCATTAGTATTAAGAGTAATAACATTACCAGACTGAGTAATTTTAATTTTAGAACCGGTAGAAGGTTGGAAAGTTACCTTTTCTTCATCAGCAACCTGTCCTCCTTCAGGAGTGTAAGTCAAAACAACATCAACTGAATTATCAGAGCCTGCAGTTTTGATGCTATAGTCACCAGTAGCAATTTCAATTTTATTTGCAGTGGCAGTAGATTCTTTAACCTGAATCTTTTGACCGCCCTTAATTACAACAGCGCTATTTTCATTGCTAATTAAATTATCAATACCGCCTGTCTGAGAAACAGTATGAATAATTTTAACAGCGTTATTTTCGCCATCGACACCAGATACATCAGTAGTTACAGCATCAATAAATGTATCGGGATTCATTTGTACCCAGCGTCCACCGCTCCAAGTTGCTAAAACATTAGGATTCTGACCATTGGCGTCTGGACCAGTAATATAATAGAACTGGCCAGGGATAGGATTAGACACAGTAGAAAGTGACTAAACAGTAATAATACCCTGATTTACAGGAGATAGTGTCTGATCTTTATTACCAATATATAATCTATGGGTGTCACTAGTTAGGTAAAATACACCAGCCTGAATTTTATCAGCAGCGAGGCTTTTTAAGCTAGCTTCAGTACCGACTTTAAAACCAACGTTCAGACCAGCATTAATTCTCTTATCCTCAGCGACATACTGAGAACCTTGAATAGTAGCCATAATTTATTCCCTCCTAAGAAATATATTTAATTAAATAATTACATCATTCGTCGACTAAAATATTCCAAGTTAAAGCTTCCCAAAGCTTGGTAATTTCGCCGGCGTTCGCTCCAATAGCAGTAGTATTGTCATTAACTTGCTTTACTAGACCATAATTTTCATTGCCAATAACATCAGACAATTCTCCGACATATTCGTCTAAGCTGCCCAAAGAAGTTTCTAAAGCTCCTACTCGCTTAACTAAACCAGTAGTCTCATGATTTAGAATTTCTTTCATATTAGCTACATCAGTAATTAGGTCTGCGGCATCGACTCCGCCTTCATGGTCTCCAGTAATCCAGTCAGCGATTTCTTTTAAAGTATTAAATGCTTCTGGAGCATCATTAACCAAAGCAGTAATCGCAGCATTAGTAACTTCAGTTGCGACTGCGCGCATAGTGGATCCAGTGTCAGTGCCGATAATCGTATCAATATTATTGACAGCTTCTTCAAGAGTTTTTGACAAATTGCCAACAGTAACAGTAAGTTCAGCTGTTGGATCTGCCCAAGTGGCGTCTCCTCTTAAGAAGAGTTTTTGATCGCCTTTAACTGGGACAGGTACTAAACCACCAAGGCCGTCTCCAGTTTCAGAAGCGCCAGTCATGGTAACAGGCATAAAAGAATAAATATCTTTATTTACCCAAGCACTACCATTCCATATTAATACTTCATCCTCTGCAAGAGCAGTAGGGTATTCAATATCAAGTAAATCCTCTAAACGCAAGCCCTCATCAATGCTAGTAGCAATTAGAGCATCTCCTAAGTATAGGCTACCTTCTTTAGCACCTGCAGCAACAACAAAATATAGGGTATCACTATCACGACTTGTCAATAATGCCCATTTATCGGGAGTCGTACGTACAAACTTTACATAGCTATTAGGTAAAGCGGAAAGTTTGAGTGCCATATAAAATCATCCTCCTTCTGTTAATATTAAAAAATTATAGATATAAGTTAATGGGCTTCGCCCAATGGCAAAGCCCATTTACTATTAAATTAATCCATTGAGTTGTTGTTCAATTAATTTAACTTTTGCGAACAATTCAGCAATGGTGAGCTCTTCAGCAGGAACTGCTTCAACATCAATAATTTTTTCTCCAAGAGTTGTGGCCAAACCTGCATCCACTTCCTCTTGAGTTGCTTCATGCGAAACTTCTTCGACTGCTGGAGTATAAACGAATTTTTGGTTTGATTTGATAACTTCAGAATCCAATTCGCTTAATTTAGTAACTGCTTCTGCTACAGTTAAACGAACTTCTGGTAAGTCATCAGCCGC
>JAEIGA010020726.1_pt1 | contig 10020 bp, 10 predicted proteins | sample 9270691 | NCBI WGS metagenome assembly JAEIGA01 (sample SAMN17057246, study PRJNA624740) | gut metagenome | biome: biome; isolation source: fecal sample | host: Bos grunniens | place: China: Xizang | collected 2019
CTAAAAATATACCATTTTTTTCATATTTTTCAAGAATTATTTTAAGTTTTGATAAGCATATTGAATAGCAATCATTGTTTTACTATCTTTGATCGTTCCATCTAATACTTGTTCATATGCTGTTTTAATATCTAAGAAGTAGCTATTGATGACTTCATCGATGTCCATTTCTTTAGGATTATCTAATTTTGTTAGATTGATCGCTTCATAAATATGTAATACTTCACTACAGAATCCTGGAGTAGGATAGAAAGTAAAGATTTTATTCATAGATTCACATGTATAACCTGTTTCTTCTTCTAATTCACGCATTGCACATACTGCAAGATCTTCATTTGGTTCAATCTTACCAGCAGGAATTTCAATTGTTTCTTCTTGTACAACATAACGATATTGTTTTACTAATAATAATTGTTGATCTTTTATCGCTAAGATAGCTACTCCTCCTGGAGCTCCTACACATTCACGATAACTTTTAATTCCATTTTCACATAATACTTCATCCTTTTTCACATGGATGACAGCACCTTTATAAATTTCTGTACTATTTAACATTTTTTCCATATTAATCACCATTTCTATTATAACAAGAAAAATATAATTGACTATAAAAAAAGATATGTTATCCTTAACACGGTGATATTATGAACAAATATTTTGGAGATAAAAAATTTAATTTAAAAGTGTTAATGATTGCCTTACCTATCATGCTTCAGAACCTTGTAACTACCTCTGTAAATCTAGTAGATTCATTAATGGTAGGACAACTAGGTGATGCGGCAATCGGTGGTGTAGCGGCTGTAAATCGTTTCTATATGGTTATGAATTTTGGAGTAATGGGATTTGTAAGTGCAGTAGGTATTTTTATTGCCCAATACTATGGAGCTCAAAATGAACAAAAGATGAAAGAATCATTCCGTATATCTATCTTAGGTTCATATTTTATTATTTTACCATTCTTCTTATTAGCATTCTTCTTTCCGCAAACAATTTTAACTTTCTTCACAAAAGATCAAGTTGTAATTCAAGCAGGAGTAGAATACTTAAAAGTAGCGTGTTTAACATTTTTACCATTAGGATTATCAATTTCATTAAGTAGTGCGATGAGATGTATAGGAGAAACAAAATATCCATTATATGTTTCTGTAGTAAGTGTATTAATCAACACAGTATTAAACTACTGTTTAATTTTTGGAAAATTTGGATTCCCTGAGTTAGGAGTACAAGGTGCAGCATTAGCTACTTTCATTGCACGTATCGTGGAAATGTTAGTATTAATGGCAATTACCAATCGTGTACATTTCCCATTCAATACAAAATATCGTAATTTATTTAAAGTACCAGCTGACTTAGTTAAACAAATTACAATCAAAGCAGCACCATTATGTTTAAATGAAATCTTATGGTCTGGAGGAAATGCCATCATCCTAAAATTCTATGGAACAAGAGGAAGTTACGTATTAAGCGGATACTCAATTAGTGCCACAACAACAGATATCTTCTTTACTTTATTCTCAGGAATGGCTGTCGCAACAACAGTAATGGTAGCCCACGAATTAGGAGCTAATCGTCTAGATAAAGCAAAAGAAAATGGATATAAAATGATTGGATTCTCATTTGGAGTAGCAGCAGTCTTTGCTTGTTTAATGTTTATGATGAGCTTTATCGTACCAATTCTATATTCTAGTGCTAGTCAAGAAGTACTTGATGTTGCACAAGCAATGGTAAAAGTACAATCAATATTCTTTATTTTATATACATTATATATTCAAAATTACTTTATTATTCGTGCTGGTGGAGACACAAAATCAACATTAGTTATGGATGCAGGATTTATGGTCTTTATTACAATACCAGTATTATTTGTATTAGCTTATTATACAAATATCAATATTTATTTAATGTATATTCTAGGACAATGTGTCGATGTATTAAAACTATTTGTATCTAGATATTTATTAAAGAAAGAAAAATGGTTAGTTAATCTTACTGATAATTAATTACTTGAACTATATTAAATGAAATGGTAAAATTTTACTGTATAAAAAGGAGACCTAATATGAGAAAAGCAGGTTTATTATTAGCTATTTCATCATTACCTTCAGATTATGGTATTGGTGATTTTGGTGAAAATTGTTATAAATTCATTGATTATTTAAAATCAAGTAACGTAAAAATCTGGCAAATTTTACCACTAAATCCTTTAGGATATGGAAATAGCCCATATCAACCATATTCATCAAAAGCAATGGATGATTTATACATTAGCTTAGATAGATTAAAAGAAATGGGTTTAATCAAGAAAACAAAAAAATTCAATGCCACAAAAAAACAAGTAGATTATGAAGCAGTACGTGCATTTAAAACACCATACTATAAAGAAGCATATTCTAATTTTAAAAAGAATGAAGAATTTAATGAATTCGCTTCACAAGAATGGGTTAAAAACTATGCGGTATTCTTAACATTTAAGAAAATTAATAATATGAATATTTGGCACGAATGGCCAACTAAACAAAAAGAATGGATTAAAAATAAAAAATTAGATTTAACTCCATACGAAGATCAAATTGAATATGAAATCTTCATCCAATATATTTTATATAAACAATGGATGGATGTGAAAAAATACGCTAATTCAAAGAAAATTGAATTAGTTGGAGATTTACCAATCTATGTTGGAATTGACAGTGTAGATGTATGGGAAAATCAATTAAGCTTCTTATTAGATGATGATGGACGTCCAATCTTCATCGCAGGAGTACCACCTGATTATTTCAGTGCTACTGGACAAAGATGGGGAAATCCATTATATGATTGGCAATATTTAAAAAGATATAACTTTAAGTTCTGGCAAGATCGTTTAGAATACAATTCAAAAATGTTCGATTATATCCGTATTGACCACTTTAGAGCGTTTGATACATTCTGGAAAATCCCAGTTGAATGTCCAACTGCAATTGATGGAGAATGGATAGAAGCACCAGGATATCAATTATTTGATACATTATTAGCTAATATTCCAAATTTAAATATTATTGCGGAAGATTTAGGTGATTTAAGACCTGAAGTATTAGAATTAAGAGATCACTATAATTTACCAGGTATGAAAGTAACTCAATTTACTTTTAATCCAGAAACTCCATACGCAAATGAAGCAGAAAACATGGTAGCTTATACAGGAACTCATGATAATGAAACAATGGTTACTTGGTTTAATAATCAAACTAGTGCATTCAAAAGAAAAACTAAAGCATTCTTCAAGAAAGAAAATTATACTTATGAATCAGTTATAGATAATTTCTTATTATTTACATTAAAAGGGAAAGCTAAATTAGCAATTTTACCAATGCAAGATGTCTTAGGTTTAAATGCAAAGAGTCGTTTAAATACACCAGGAACAGTTGGAAATCCAAACTGGCAATGGAAACTATCATCATTTACTGAATTTGAAAATAAAATTCCAGTATTAAAAGAAATGATCAAAGAAAGTAAGAGATAAGATAAAACAGCATCCTAGAGATGCTGTTTTTTTGCGAAAAAGCTTTGACAAATAGATTTTTAATTTAGATAATAATTATAAGAAAAATAGGTAAGAATATGAAATGTAGTAAATGTGGTTTTAAAAATTTATATAAAGCAAATTATTGTCAAAAATGTGGTTTTGAATTTAATGAAGACTATAAAATAAAAAGCATATGATAAAACAATATATGGAATTATAAACAAAATAGAAGAATTATATAGTTGGTTAACATTAGATAAAATATTTGGAAGTACAATTATTAAAATAATTATATTAATTATTGTATTAGGTGCAACTGTAACTAAAGTAATAGAAAATGGTAATGATTTTATCATTAAAGATACTAATACATATGAAGTACAATATAATAAACAAGAAGATAAATATTATGTTATATCAAATGAATATTATGTAAATTTATCCTTATATATACCTAAGAAAACAGAAAATATATTCGTAAAAGAATATAATACAAATAATGAATTACAAAATACATTTACTTACACAATAGAAGATCCAATTACTTTATTAAATGAACAAGATAAATATTATATGATTGAAGCAGTGTATGAAAATTCAAGTGATGAACTCACTGTATATATTTATTGGGGTGAGTAATTATGAAAGAAAAAAAATATTGTATCTATTGTGGAAGTGAAAATGACATTGAAAATCAAACATGTAGTAAATGTAATGAAGATTTAAATCCAAAAGAAAATCTATTTGTAGAATTTCTTATAAGCAAGACAAAAGATAAATTTAAAGGAAGTATTCAAGATAGTGTATATGATGCGATTATGAATTTCTTATACTCACACTTATATGGAGCTTTAATCACAGTATCGGTAGTGTCATATGCAGTTGTATCAACAGGAGCTGTTGATGTAATAAGTAAAGTATATAGTAATCATATTGAAATTGTTGAACATGCACCTAACGTTAATGAGAATAATAATGAATTAGATGAATCACAGGTAGTACTAAATCTTGTAGAAGATTATGTTGAAAGCTTTAAAAATTCTACTGGAAATGGAAATATGGAAGCGAATAGTGGAAATTATGAGACAAATCTAGCGTATGATTTTGAATCTATTAAAGATCCATATATGGTTTATAACTATCAATATTATCCACCAAATATTAATTCGGAATTTCCTACAGGAACAATCGCCGAAAATCTTTATGCAAATCAAATACATTATGCACAAGTATTCATGGGAATTTCAAATGGATTTAATGAAAATATAGGAACATATGTATTTACATTAGTGAAGGAAAATGATAATTGGTTAATTGTTGAAGCAGATAAAGTTGGTACAGTTGAAATTATTACAATGGAAGAATATGCTTATAACAAAGCAAATAATTATCGATCTTATGGAACATTTACTAATTATGAAACATATACAGATGCACAATATCAAGAATTTATAGCACATCGATTACCAAGTAGTTATGGATATAACACATCACATGAGTTTAAAATTGATCGATTTATGCCTGAAGCTAGTGGATGTTTGAATTATACTCTTGATTCAAGTGGTATATCTCCATCGAATCCACAAAGTAACATCGGTCCTAAATTATTATCAGATGGAATCATGTTTGTGGAATATGTACTAACTGAAGATAATTATGGTCCAAATGGATATATGGGAATCCAAAAATGGTTAATTGTTGTAGGATATTTTGATTCAGAGTGGTATGTTGTTGAAGATAGATATCTTGGTGAAGAATTAGCTTCATAATACTTCTAATCTTAAAGTTGAGTTTTAAACTCAACTTTTTTTAATGACAATAGTTCACTTTTGTTTAATCTAAAAACTTTGTATTTTAGTATTATTCGTTTATAATAAAAAAGAGAAAGGAGAAGTTATGAAGAAGAAATTAATTAACTATTTATTTAGTAAAATGATGGTAACAGGATATATTATTCTTTTACAATTAGTTTTATTATTCCTTTCATTAAATTATGTATCTACTTTATTTAAACCAATCTCAATTGCGTTAGAAATATTTAGTATTATTATGGTTATCTATGTTTATAATCGTAATGATAATCCATCTTATAAATTAGCTTGGATTGCCTTAATATTAATTATGCCTACTGCAGGAGGAGTCTTATATTTATTGTTTGGTGGTAAAAAAGTATCTAAAGAATTAAGAAGAATTGTATTAACAAGTGAACAAGATTCAGAAGGTATAATTAACCAAGAAGAAAAATTGTTAGAAATATTAAGAAATGAAAATGTTGAAGCTTCTAAACAAGCAAATTATTTATGGAAACATGGAGGATTCCCATGTTATTCAAATACAAAAACTACCTTTATTAAAAGTGGGGAAGACTATTATTATCGTTTAATAGAAGAATTAAATAAAGCAGAGAAATTTATTTTTCTAGAATATTTTATTTTAGAAGAAGGCAAGATGTTGAATGGTATCGTTGATGTTTTGGCTAGAAAAGCTAAAGAAGGTGTAGATGTACGCTTATTATATGATGATGCCGGATGTATTGCGAAATTAGAAAAAAATTATGATAAGAAATTAAGAAAACTTGGAATTCAAGTTAAAATCTTTAATCCATTACGAGCAAAATTAATTATTCAAATGAATAATCGTGATCATCGCAAATTAACTGTGATTGACAATAAAGTAGGATTCTGTGGAGGAATCAATCTTGCAGATGAATATATGAATGAAAAAGAAATATTTGGTCATTGGAGAGATCAAGCAGTCATGTTAGAAGGAGCTGGGGTGAGTTCATTAACATTTATGTTCCTTCAATTCTGGAATTTTGGTGTATCTGATAAATCGGATTTCTATAATTGTTTAAATCTACATCCATATCCTGAAAATGATGGTTTTGTAACACCATTTAGTGATTCACCAACAGATGATGAATCAGTAGGATATTGTGCCCATTTAAACATCATTCATAGTGCAGATAAGTATATTTATATACAAACACCATATTTAATTCTTGACAATGTACTAAGAGATGGATTAACATTAGCAAGTAAAAATGGTGTTGATGTAAGAATTATGGTACCACATATTCCTGACAAGAAATATGTGAACCAAGTTACTAAATCAAACTATCAAGCACTACTAGAAAGTGGTGTTAGAATTTACGAATATACTCCAGGCTTTGTACATGCGAAAACAATTATCGCAGATGATGTCGTAGGAGTTATTGGAAGTATTAATTTCGATTACCGCAGTTATTTCTTGCATTTCGAAAATGGTGTTTGGATGTATAAATCAAAAGCAATTATAGATTGTAAAGACGATTTCTTAAATGCATTAGAAAAATGTAATGAAATAACATATGAAGAATATATGAAAACAAATGCTATTGTACGTGTTTTACGTTCAGTTCTTAATTTGTTCTCGCCATTGTTGTAGGAGGATTTATGAGTAAAGTAGGAATTATTTGTGAAGGTGGAGGAACTAAAGGAGCATACACAACAGGTGTGTTAGAATGCTTCATGGATCAAGGGATCAAAGTTCCATATTGTGCTGGAATAAGTGCAGGAGCAATGGCTTTAATGCCTTATGTTTCTGGACAAAAAGAAAGATTACGAATTACTGGTGTTGAAGCAACTACTCAAAAAGGTGCTATTGGATTAGTTCCAATTCTAAAAGAAGGATCTATTTTTGGAATTGAAGGAACATATAAATTCTTAGAAGATAGATGTCCTTTAGATTTTGAAGCATACAAAAATAGTGATATTGAATTAGAAATTGGATTATACAATATTGAAACTGGTAAATTAGAATATTTCAATAAAGAAAAGTATACTGAAGATGGTAAAGTAGTAAAAGCAGCTTGTGCTTTATTATTACTAGCAAAACCAGTAACAATTAATGGAGTTGAATATATGGATGGTGGTTTAATTGATATGATTCCAGTTGAACCAGCATTAAAAGCAGGATGCGATAAAATAATTTTCATCTCAACAAAAGAAGAAAATTATGAACGTAAACCAGCTCCAGATTATCAAATCAAACTTGCAAATATGGTTTATAAGAAACAACCACACATTGCAGAAGATCTTAAAGTACGTCATTTAAACTACCAAAAACAATGGGGAATGGTTAAAGAACTACAAGAGCAAGGTAAAGCAATCATTTTAAGACCAAGTATGGATATGGGAATCAGCCGTTATACTACTGATAAAGAAAAGTTAAACAAATGGTATGATTTAGGATATTCAGATACATTGGCTAAAATTGATGAAATCAAAAAATGGATGGAAGAATAAAGTGGGAAACCACTTTTTTCTTTTTATATGATAAAATAAAAAAGGTGATAAAAAATGATTATTATAATAACAGGAGCATCTCATACAGGAAAAACTGCTTTAGCGCAAAAACTATTAGAAAAATATAAATTTCCATATTTATCAATCGATCATTTAAAAATGGGATTAATACGTAGTAAAAATACTAATCTAACTCCATTAAGTAATGATCAAGACTTAACAGATTATTTATGGCCAATTGTTAGAGAAATGATTAAAACAGCTATTGAAAATAATCAAAATCTAATTGTAGAAGGATGTTATGTCCCATTTGATTGGAAAAAAGATTTTGATGACAAGTATCTTTCAAATATTGAGTACTATTGTCTTATTATGAGTGAAAACTATATTAGAAATCATTTTGAAGATATTAAAAAATATGCATTAATTATAGAAAATAGAATTGATGATGATTGTAATATAAAAAATGTATTAGAAGATAATGCTTATTATTTAAAAGGAGTATTAAAATATAATTTAAATCACATAATTATTGATGATAAGTATGAAATTCAAATTTAATAGTAAATGAAATTTAATATAATTATGTTAGAATAAATGTATAAGAGGATATAAATATGATAGGAGCAATTATTTGGTATGTTGTAACAATTGGATGTGCAATCTTATTTTATTCAATTGGTGCATATGCCCTTAAATATGATAAGCCAATATGGTTTTGGTCAGGTTCAGAAGTACATGAATCTGAGATTTCTGATATAAAACAATATAATAAAGAAAATTCTAAAATGTGGAAATTATATTCATTATGGTATTTTGCTTCAGGATTAGCTTATATATGGAATGTAATTATCGCAATCATAATACTTATGTTAGGTTGTTCTGTAGGAATTATTATATTAGTCAGAACTTATAATAAAATCTATAATAAATATAAAGTATAAAGGAGAAGTTATGAATTTTGATATCAATAAATTAAAATGGATTAGAGAGCCTGCTGATTATACAATTACAAAGGATAAAATAGAAATCATTACTAGTCCAAATACTGATTTGTGGCAAAGAACATACTATCATTTTAGAAATGATAATGCTCCTGTATTACAAATGGAGACAAGTGAAAAGTATTTCTCATTTGTAGTGAAAACAGAATTTGAAAGTAAACATCGATTTGATCAATGTGGTATAGTCATGTATCTTGATAGTGATAATTGGCTTAAAGGTTCAATAGAATATGAAAATGAGACATATCAACATTTAGGAAGTGTAGTTACTAATAATGGATATTCAGATTGGGCAACTACTGAAATAGATGCTTCTATAAAATCGATGTGGTATCGTTTTAGTAGACGAGAAGATGATTATTGTATTGAATGCAGTGAAGATGGAATTGTATATAAACAAATGCGTATTTGTCATATGCATCAAGGAGCAGGTAAGATTCAATTTGGAATATATGCTTGTAGTCCTGAAAACTCATCTTTTAAAGCAATATTCAAAAATATGGAAATTACAGAGTGTAAATGGTTAGCTCATGATGGACAACAACCAGATGAATAAGGAGAAATTATGGAAAAACAATTAATTGAAAGTTTAGAAAGACTTGAGACTGAAAAACAAAATTTAAACACAGTAGATATTGATTTATATTCTACAATGGATATCTTAAAAACAATTAATCAAGAAGATGCGACAGTTGCTTATTCAATTGCGAAAAAATTAGATGAAATTGAAGCTTTAACGAATGCCTATATTGAGACATTAGAAAATGGTGGAAGAATCTTCTATATTGGTGCAGGAACTAGTGGAAGAATGGCTTTCATTGATGCGGCAGAAATTATGCCTACTTATGGAATCGAAGAAGGTGTTGTAGAAGGAATTATGTGTGGGGGACTTAGCGCATTAAGACGAGCAAAGGAAGCTGCCGAAGATCAAGCAAGTGAAGGAACAAGAGATTTAAAAGAAAAAAACTTTACTAGTAAAGATATGTTAATTGGTATTGCTGCCTCTGGTAGAACACCTTATGTAATCAATGCCATGGAATATGCGAAATCAATTGGTGCAGTTGTAGGAAGTATTTCATGTGTATCAAATGCTGAGATGTCAAAAATTGCTGATTATCCAGTAGAAGTCGTTGTAGGACAAGAAGTAGTCTTAGGTTCTACACGTATGAAAGCAGGAACAGCTCAAAAATTAATATTAAATATGATTTCTACAGCAGTATTTATA
>JAEIGA010020727.1_pt1 | contig 10020 bp, 9 predicted proteins | sample 9270691 | NCBI WGS metagenome assembly JAEIGA01 (sample SAMN17057246, study PRJNA624740) | gut metagenome | biome: biome; isolation source: fecal sample | host: Bos grunniens | place: China: Xizang | collected 2019
AGGGTCGCCGCCCGAAAATGTGACGTTAGCGAATTCATCTGCCTTGACAACCTCCAGAAGTTCCTCGACGGAGACTTCCCTGCCTCCCATGAAATCCCACGACTGCGGATTATGACAACCAGGACAATGATGGGCACATCCCGCACAATAGATCGAAGTGCGGAATCCTGGGCCGTCAGCCATCGTTTCTTCCAATATGTCCAATATCCTTATTTTCATCCTGGCGGCTATATTATTGATTATCAATCGTTTCTTAAAACTGCGTGCTCCCCTTTGGCGGCACGCGGTTTCTGTAAAACACTGAATCCTAGCGACTTAGGCGCCAGGTTCTGGAGTGGTTTTCGACAGTGGGGCGGGGCGGATGTCGTCCCAGCTGCGGATGGCGTCGTAGGCTTCGCGGGAGCCGTAGTACGCCTCGAACTTTTCGGGATCATTTTCAACCCACCACTGTGTGCCCATACCCTTCTCAAATGCGAATGGCTTCATGAACATCTTGACAGCGAATGCCGGTGCAAGGAAAGCGAGGGAATAGAACCATGGGAGTTTTGACTTCATGGTCGCGAAGTACTCGTCCACAGGGGTATATGAACGGAAGTGCAGGATCTCGTCGAGCCTTTCGGCATCGGTGTACCACATCCCGTGGAAGTTCTTCAGGGCGAACCACTGCGGCTCGAAAACCTTCTCAGGAGAAGGGAGGCCGAGGGCGCCGAGCATGCGTGTCATGAACTCGTAGTTGGTCATGCGGTACTGCTCTCCGCTGCTGATGTTGTAAGCCTTGTTCCAGAAGTCTTCAGGCACCCAGTCCTCGCAGACCTGGGCAAGAAGACGGCCTGAGTCCTCGATGGTTGCCCACTCGAGCACGCCGCCCATAGGCACATGGAAGGCTGTAGGATTAACTACGCTGAGGATGCCTGGGTAAAGGATACCTGTCTGTCTCAACGATACCCATTTCGCAAGACCGGCAGAGGCGAAGATCTCCTCCGAACGGATCTTCGAAAGCGCATACATATCAAATTTCGCCGGAGTCTGAGGCTCGTCCGCACCACCCCAATGATATGGAGGGTTTCTGTCGCCGTACTGGGCAACAGAGCCTATATATACAGCCTTGATTTCTGATGCATTCGGCTGTGCAAGAATGGCTTTCACGACATTCTCCGCTGCAGCCGCATTGACCTTGAGGGTCTTCTCCGGGTAATAATCTGCGGCAGGGGACACCATTCCTCCGACATGGAGGACATAGTCAGAGCCTGTAACGCCTGCGAACACATCCTCGTACTTCGTGAGGTCTCCCCATACCACGGTCACTGATGGATCCGAAGCGTATGGGTCCAGAAGCTTATGGTTCTTCCTGCTGTCACGGGCAAGGAGTCTGATGTTGAACTTGCCCTTCTTATAGAGTTCCTGAAAGCCTGACCAGCCCATGTTGCCGGTGCCTCCGGTCAGGAATACGGTTTTCTTTGTCATGATTATAGATTATCTCAGCCAGCCCTCAGGGTTCTGAGGCTTGCTGTCTTTCCAAAGTTCAAAGTGGATCTGGTTGTTGCCTGACTGTGTTTCCATGGTTCCGAGGACCTGTCCTGTGGTCACCTTGTCGCCTGCCTTGACAGTCACAGTACCAAGCTTGCAATAGAATGTGAAGTAGTTCTTTCCATGCTGCACGAGCACGCACTGGTTATATCCCGGCATCACGAACACCTGCTTCACGGTGCCGTTGAACACGGCCTTGATCTGCGACCCCTGAGGAGCGGCGATGTCCAGTCCGTTGTTTGCCGGAAGTTCGAGATTCTTGAATACCGGGTGGTACTGCTTACCGAACTTGGCCACCACAGAGCCGCTTACCGGCCATGGAAGCTTGCCCTTGTTTGCAGAGAACTCTGCAGAGAGGGCCACTGCGGCTGGGTCATCCTTCTGAGTCTTCTGGGAGCCGCCAGACGGCTTCGGCTTGCTCGCCTCCGCTATGATCCTGGCGATTTCCTTGTTCAGAGCCTCAACCTCCTTCTTCTTGGCCTTGAGTTCCTTCTCGTATTTCTTCCTGTCCTTCTTCAGTTTGGCTATCGTGTTGGCCGAGGCTGCCTCATCCTTGCGCAGCTTCTCAAGTTCCTTGACGCGCTCCGCCTTCACCTTCTCAGCATCCTTCTTCAACTGGGCCAGTCTGGCTTTCTCGACCTCAAGTTCTTCCTGCATGGCCTTGATGGCCACAGCCTCTTCCTTCATCCTTGTTGAAAGGTTACGGAAATATCCGAAGCGGCGGTACGCCTGTCCGAGGTTGTCGCTGGCAAGGATGTACATGTACCATATCCTTGAGTCCCTGTTCTTGTAGGCGCTCTTGACCAGACGCGAGTAATGCGCCGTCAGCGTGTCAACCCTCGCCTTAAGACGGTTGATGGCCAACTGCTTGAGGTACACGCTGTCCGCATAGCGGCGGATCTCCTTGTCGCTTTCCTTGACCAGGGCCTTTCTGTTCTCTATGTTCTTCTTGAGAAGTTCCAGGTTTGACAGCAATGCGGAACTCTTCGATGCATTCTGAGCCAGCTGCTTGTCCAGGAGTTCGATCTCGCGCTGCAGCTTCGCCTTGCGGCTCTCCTGCTTGCTCACATCCTGAGCCGCAGCTGGCATCAGCGCAAGCACAAGCGCCACTGCAAGTATGTATATTCTCTTCATCATCGTCCCGCCTCCTTCTTTCGCGCATTGACTTTTTCCGCAAGGCCCGGAAGCCTTTCGTCATTCTTCTGCAGAGCCATGTTCCAGTATATGAACGCCACATCATACTCCTTGAGCGCATACAGAACCTCCGCATAGTGGTCAAGAATCACGGCACTGTCCTTGCCTCCGTAAAGCATGGCCTTCTTGAAGAAAAGCTTGGCGCTCTCGTCCATTCCACGAAGATGGAGTATCCATGCAAATGTGTCCAGGTATGTGGCATTGTCCGGCTCGGCTATGACTGTCCTATAACTCATATCATGGGCCTTCTTCAGCTTCTTGCCTTCCTCACTGAGATAATACGCATAGTTGTTCAGCACATAGACATAGCCAGGATTGATCTTGAGAGCCTTCTCATAAGCCTTGTAGGACTTCTTACTTTCACCGAGCTGATGGTAGACATCGCCCATTGTAGACCATGCACTGAGAACTTTGGCGCTGTCTGCCGCTGCAACCGTCAGCACCTCGTTACAGACATCAAGCACCTTCTCATAATCTCCGAGATTGTAGTCTCCCATGCTCGCCATCTCCAGGAAAACAATCTCCTTTGGCAGATGCTCATAGGCCTGACGGCCCACGCGGGAGAGATCCTCCCAACGACCTGCGTACATCAGATACTCTACATAGTCCGCATTTGCAGCGAAGCTTTTCGGATAGGTTTCGTAGTTCTCCTTGAAGAATGTCTCCGCCTCATCCCTCCTGTCTGTAGAATAGAAATAAACACCTGCAGTGTTCAGTGCGATGCTGTCCTTCGGATGTGCTTCCACGGTCTTCATGACGGCGTCATCCATATTAGAACGGAAGGAACGGATGAACTTAGGATCTACTCTCTGGATGACAGCCTTCAGATAATCCGCCTTCGGCTCCATTGGGATTGCCTCATTTGACATATATTCGTTCAGCACGGCAAAATACTGCTCGTATTTTCTGGTTACCCTATATGTCTCGGCTTTGCCAAGAAGGGCCGGCCCATAATCTGACATGAGGCTCAGCGCCTCGTCATAATATGCCAACGCAGTGGAATCATTGTACATTGACATCTCGTAGTCCGCCAATGTAGTGAGGACATATGGAGATGAATATCTGCTGTTGTATTTTCTGAGAGATTCATAGGCCTCCTCATATCTTTCCATGACCCTTAGGATGTTGAACCTATACATGGCCAGCGATTCGGTCACACCGACCACTTCCTCTATCTCGTCAATCGTCTCCAAGGCCTTCTCATATTCCTCCTGGGCAGCATACATCTCCACAAGTTCGAAGTACACGTCATGCTCCTTCGGAAAGTCCTTCAGGAGTTTCTCGTACATGTCCACAGCCAGTTCCTGACGGTCAGTAATCGCATACAGCTTCGCCAGACGATGTCTGTACCAGAAGTTGGCAGGATCCAGGCTCACCGCCGACATCATATATGTCTCTGCGAGTTCAATGTCATTTTCATAAACCGCGATCAGGCCAAGATAGTACATAGCGGCATCGTTGGACGGATCGCCATGCATGACAGTCTTGAAGACTTCCTTTGCCGCGGCGTATTCTCCGTTGCTGTATAAGTCCACGCCCGTCACCACGAGATTTTCGTAGCGGCAGGCTTCCTGGGCCAGGGCTGTGTGACAGATAAGCGTTATATATATGAGAGCGACAGCTCTAAAAACATTTCTCATTTCTACATTTGAATGGTATGGTACAAAATTATAAAAAATAACACACTAATTCCGGAAAAATACACCATCTTTGGTAAAAATGTGGCACAGGTGCAACTAATATGGCCCGATCTGCATCTTACGTGTCGCAGCAAAAAAGGAAACACCCAGGGCCTCGGAGCAGACAACAGTGGCGGAGCTATTTGAATCAGAACTTATAAGATCGTGCATTGACGGCGATCGTAAGTCCCAGAAGGCCTTATATGACCATCTGGCGCCACGCATGTTCCCCGTATGCATACGATACATCGGAGATAGGGACCAGGCAGCGGATGTGCTTCAGGACGGGTTCATAACGCTGTTCACAAAACTGGGTGACTACAAGGGAGTGGGCTCCTTTGAGGGATGGGCACGAAGGATATTCGTCACGACGGCGCTGATGGCACTGAGAAAAAAGGATGCGCTGAAAATGAGTGAGGAACTGGACACGGCACGAGGCATGAAGGCCGAGACGGTGTCGCAGACACAGCAGATCGGATACAAGGAACTCATGAAGCTGGTCACATCGCTTCCTCCGGGATTCAGGACGGTATTCAACATGTACTCGATAGAGGGATATTCCCATAAGGAGATTGCAGAGGTGCTCGGAATAAGCGAGACGACATCCAGAACACAGCTGAGCAGGGCAAGAATATGGCTGCAGAAGAAAATCAAAGAGATTGAAGATGTTTGACGAGAAGACAGATATTGAACAGGACCTCATGATGAGATCCATCCTTGAGGGCGCAGAGGAAGAAGTTCCTGCCAGCGTCTGGGATGGCGTGTCTGCCGGTCTTGACAAGGTGGCCCGCACAAAGGTTGTCGCACTGTGGTTCAGGCGCGCCGGCATAGGCGTGGCTGCCGCAGCGGCCGCTGTTGCGGCTGTGCTGCTGGTGCAGCCCGGCGACGGCGCCATGGACATTGTTCCGGCATCTGATCAGATGATCGCCGTAGTGGAGCCGGAAACTGCTGCTCCGGAAAGTGCAGAAGAAACGATTGCTCCACAGCCTGTACACATAGCACAGGCGACTCCTGCAGCAAGTCCGGCGAAACCTGCCATGAGATCTGGAACTGTCCCTTCGGAGATTGTATCCCCGGAGGAGATATATTCGGATGTTGAAGACAATACTTCTGACGTTGCAGAAGAAACTGAAGAGCCGACGGCCAAGACAATTTCGGAGAAAGCCCCGGTGAAGGAAGAATGGCACTATTACCATGACCTTTCAGCACTCGAAGGCCAGATTATCGATCCGGTCAACCCTGTCAGGACCCCTAATGTTTCATTTGTTATTTCCGGACTCACCGGCACAAACGCGGCGCAGAACGAGAACGGCAAGAACATCTTCAAGAGTCCTGAACTCCCTTCAGGTCCGACCAAGACTGGAGTGAAACAGACAAGCACCAACTCGACATACGACATTCCGCTCTCGTTCGGAGCAGGAGTCAGGGTGGGACTCTCCCCTAAATGGTCCATCGGAACAGGTGTGAATTACTCGATGCTTTCACGCAAGTTCTTCGGAACATACACCAAGGTCAACAATCTCGGAGTTGAGGAGAACAGCACTTCTTCAGACATCAGAAACACACAGCACTACATCGGCATCCCTGTCAACGCATATTATGACATCGTCAACAGCCGCAATGTGAACCTGTATGTTTATGCAGGAGGTACTGCAGAGAAGTGCATAACCGACAGGTACGACATCATCGGCACATCCATCGTACACAAGGAAAAGGTAAAGGGCGTGCAGCTTTCGGCAAACGTCGGCATCGGAGTCGGATTCAAACTCAGCAGGCATCTGAACATATATATCGATCCTAGTCTGAGGTACTACTTTGATTGCGGACAGCCGCACAGCATCAGAAGCGCACAACCGCTCATGCTCGGATTTGAAGTCGGATTGAGAGCTGATATATAATAGAAGGCAGGATTATTTCCTGCCTTCTATTATGTTACGCGCCAGTGTGTTGGCGCAAACGAAATCTCTGAGTTCCTTGCAGTCTGTCTGCAGGATAGTGTGTCGGTCTCCCTGCCACAGCAGCTCTCCATTTGATATGAATCCGATCTTGTCTCCAATCTCAAGGATGGAGTTCATGTCGTGCGTGTTGACCACTGTGGTCATGTTGAACTCCTTTGTCAGGTCGCTGATGAGGCGGTCAATGAGGATGGAAGTGTATGGATCCAGTCCGGAGTTAGGCTCGTCGCAGAAGAGGTATTCCGGATTCAGTGCGATCGCTCGGGCGATGCCTACGCGCTTCTGCATGCCGCCGCTGAGTTCATTCGGGTACTTGTTGTCGGAACCTATGACATTGACCTTCTCCAGGCAGTACTGGGCCCTTTCCTTTCTCTGGGCAGGCGACCAGTCTGTGAAGAATTCCATCGGGAACATCACATTTTCCAACACTGTCGCGAAATCGAAGAGTGCACTGCCCTGGAACAGGATGCCTATCTTCTGACGAAGGCTCCTCTTCTGCTCATAGGTCATGGATGTGAGTTCCATGTCTCCGTATGTGATCTGGCCCTGATCCGGCTCCATCAGACCTATCAGGTTCTTCAGCAGGACGGTCTTGCCCGATCCGCTCGCGCCGATGATCATGTTGCACATGCCCGGCTTATACTCCACGCTGATGTCCTTGAGCACCTGGACACCGTCGAATCCCTTGTATAGATGTTCTACCTTGATCATGTTTTCTCCGGATTAATACAGCATGAGCTGGGTTACTATGAGGTCCATCAGAAGAATCAGGATGCTGACGGTCACGATTGCCTGTGTGCTTGAACGGCCCACTCCAAGCGAACCTCCCTTGGCATAGTATCCGTTGTAGGCTGCTATGGAGGATATCATGAAGCAGAAAAGCGACATCTTGAAGCAGCTGTAGAAGATATAGAAGCCGTTATAGAAGGCCTTGATGCCTGTGATGTAGGATGCTGACGGGATGATCTGGGTTGATTCCACCACGATCCAGCCTCCTACGAGTCCCAGCGCCAGGCTGAGGAGCATGAGAAGCGGGCTGAGGATGGTCGAAGCCACCACTTTTGGAAGCACGAGGAAGCCAGCTGAGTTCACTCCCATCATGTCCATGGCATCTATCTGCTCGGTAATGCGCATGCTTCCTATTTCGGATGCTATGTTGGAACCCATCTTTCCTGCAAGGATGAGGGCGACCATGGTCGAGCAGAACTCCAGGATAAGGCTCTCCCTCACCATGTATCCGATGTACATCTTGTCGATGATCGGGTTCTCAAGGTTTGAGGCCGTCTGGATGACGAGCACGCCGCCGATGAAGACTGAGATGACTCCGACCAGCAGGATTGAGGAGATGATCAGCTTGTCCGCTTCGTTTATGAACTGGCGCCAGAATATCCTCCACTTCTCCGGTTTCCTGAAAACCATCTTGAGGAAGAGGAAATATCTTCCGACCGCTTCAAATATCTTTCTTACCATTCAGATTCCACTTTAATTGGTTGCAAAAATAAATTTTTAAGTGTTTAAAATAAATTTTAAAGTACGAATTTCGCCACATTTTTCTTTTTCTTTAACACATTCCCGACCGGAATGATAAGATTTGAGCAAAAAAGGAGAAAACATGCTTATCAACATTCACAGTGCGAAGTGCATCGGAATCGAGGCTGTCGCCGTCACGGTCGAAATCGATATAGCCCAAGGCCTGGGAATACATCTGGTCGGACTGGCAGACGCTGCCGTCAAGGAGAGTCTGCTGAGGACCATCACAGCCCTGCAGTCGATGGGTTTCAGGATACCGGGAAAGAAGATCGTAATCAATCTGGCTCCGGCCGATATGCACAAGAAAGGCAGCGGATATGATGTGCCTATAGCCTTGGGAATCATCGCCGCTTCCGGGCAGAGGGAACTTCCTTTCCTTGAGAAATATATGATCATGGGAGAGCTCGGGCTGGACGGCAGCATCAGGGATGTGCCGGGAGCTTTGCCAACGGTCGAGCTTGCAGACAGGCTGGAGCTGATGGGATGCATATTGCCGAAAGGATCTGCTTTGGAGGCTGTAGAGTATGAAGGTGTGGACGTCTTCGGTGTCGAAAGTCTTGATGATGTGCTTCGGATCCTTTCCGGAGAGGAGGTCTGCGAGGATCTTCTTGTAAGGAATATGCCTGACAGACGTGACGATTCGGAAGAAAGGGATTCCTCGGTCATGGACTTCTCGGAGATCATGGGACAGGAGGCAGCGAAGCGCGGATTGGAAATCGCCGCTGCAGGCGGTCATAATGTCATGATGATCGGTCCTCCCGGATCTGGAAAGAGTTCTCTTGCCAAGGCCTTGTCCACCATACTTCCTCCTATGAATCTTGAGGAGTCCATCCAGACGAGCATGATCTATTCCGTTGCAGGGAAAGGCGGACGCTCCAGCAGGCTGATGAGGCAGAGACCATTCCGGGCCCCTCATTACAGTGCTTCGGTGGCGGCACTTCTGGGAGGTGGATCGGACAATATCATGCCTGGGGAGATCTCCTTGGCCCACAATGGTGTGCTTTTCATCGATGAGTTCTGCGAAGCGCCTAAAAAGGTGCTGGAAGTGCTCAGGGCACCGATGGAAGACCGGAAGGTGACGATTTCGAGACTGAAGGCCAAGGTGGAATATCCGGCAGACTTCATGCTGGTGGCTGCAAGTAATCCCTGTCCTTGCGGATATTATGGTGATGGTGACAGATGCACATGCACTCCGGGCCAGCGGTTATCATATCTGTCCAAGCTGTCGGGCCCTATCATGGACAGGATCGACATACAGCTGATGGTTTCCAGGGTGGATGCCCGGATGCTTGTGAACAGGAAGCCTGGACAGACCAGTGCGGAGATTGCGGCACGGGTCCTGGCTGCACGAGAGATTCAGAGAGCCAGGTTTGCGAAGAGCGGAGAAGAGATCTTCTGCAATGCCGCGATGAACAACCGTCAGACCGAGATTTTCTGCCCTCTGTCCGCAGACTGCAAGGCGCTGCTGGAACGCCTCATAGTTCGCATGGGGCTGTCCGCCCGGGCATGCTCCCGCATCATCCGCCTTGCCCGCACCATAGCGGACCTGGCGGCCAGCCCGGACATCCGTCCGGAGCACCTCTCCGAAGCTGCCTCCTACCGCTTCCTCGACCGCCAGAATCTCATATGACACCCCACCCTCTCCACGAAAACCCTCATTCGGTGGACAAACCGACCGGAAACACCATGGTCCTCCACAAAAAACCTCATTCGGTGGACAACCCGACCGGGAAGACGGAGATGACGATCGAGGATCGAATGCATATAACGAAAAACAGGACGACATTGATGTCGTCCTGTTTTTGTGGTCCCTGCAGGGCATGATCCTGCGACCCCCTGATTATGAGTCAGGTGCTACTAACCAACTGAGCTAAGGGACCAAAATTTTAAAGAACTAAATTTGCAAGTGGTTCGGAATGGTTACCGAACCACTACGCAAATATAATAACTTTTTCGATTTTTCGAATTAGTTGAGCTTAATCTCTACCTCAACTCCGCTTGAAAGCTCAAGCTTCATGAGAGCATCTACAGTCTTAGGAGTTGCCTCGTAGATGTCAAGAAGACGGCGGAATGAGTTGAGCTCGCACTGCTCGCGAGACTTCTTGTTTACGAAAGTCGAGCGGTTTACAGTGAAG
>JAEIGA010020728.1_pt1 | contig 10020 bp, 20 predicted proteins | sample 9270691 | NCBI WGS metagenome assembly JAEIGA01 (sample SAMN17057246, study PRJNA624740) | gut metagenome | biome: biome; isolation source: fecal sample | host: Bos grunniens | place: China: Xizang | collected 2019
AAGATTTCGGTCTTACTCTTTTTTCGTCGTTTTTAGATTTACAATTATTATAAAATATGATATAATTATATTACAAATGAACAAGCGAGGTAAATAGTTATGAAACAAATTCAATTAGGAAAAAGAGTTAGAGTGTCCGATCCTTGTTACGGTACTGATGTCTGGTGTAGTGGAGTAGTAGACAATGTAAAAGAAGGAACCTACAACGTAGATGTTGAAATCTCCGACGAAGGTATGTGGGGAAATAGAGTAAAGTCTTTGACTGCAATTCATTCAGAATATAACGGTCATTCAGTTATTGCAAAAGCTGGTTTTGAAGTTGGAGTAGACAGTGGAACTGCCGGTATTTTTGATGCAGACTATTATGAAAAGTACCACACAGAAAAAGATGTTGCTAGAGATTGGTATAATTCTATTGGCGAATTAACTTTTACCGAAGAACAATTTGATACTAAAGACGGGAAGTGTGTTGTGTCGAGTTCGGGATACGGTGATGGTGGTTACGACTGTTTCTTACTTCGAGATAAGAACAATGAAGTAGTAGGTTTCCAAATCGTGTTCATTGAAGACGAAGAAGAAGATGAAGACTACGACGAGTATGAAGACGAAGAAGAGGACGAATACTTCGAGGAGGAAGATGAAGATGATGACATTTAAGACATTTAGAGAAATGACTTCTGGAGTTTCTCATTACCAATTATACTTTCGAGGTAAGTGGATTGTTGGTAAAGAAGTCTTCGAGTACGATAACTATTTAATTACTGAATTCGATTTTGTTTCAGATGATTCGGGAACAATTACCTGTACATTAGATGTAGAAGAGGTTGACTAGAAATAGTCAATCTTTTTTATTTTCAAGAAGAGACGGTTCTGTTGGGGTTTCGGAACCGGCAATAAGTTGTGCACTAAATTTAGTGGATACGTTTTTCGATCCGGATGGGGTAGAGATTATGATCTCCGAATTCGGGATGGGGTACGGATCCTTTCGGGGATGGGTTGATACTAAAGTTTAGTATGATGCATCAATTGCGGATGGGGGGAAATGTTCGAGGTTTTGGGGTTAAAAAAATAATTTAGAAATTCGTCGGTTTCAGCTTTACATTAAATAAGAAATGTTGTATAATATAATTAGAAAATAAAAAAGTAAGGAGACTCTTCGTTATGACAATTATTAAGGAAAAACAGATTAGAACTGAAAAATCATACTGGATTAACTTTGACTGTAAAGACGATGAATCTTGTGGATTTATCTTCCCCGCAAATAAGGACGAGACACCAGACTTTACTTGTATGGGCGAAGAAGCAAAGATGAACTATTATGCTTGCGAAGCAAGTACTGATAAGTTTATTAAATGGTTTGAAGAACGAGAGGAAACTATTATCGAACCCGCTATTGGATTATGTTGTTGTGGGGCAGAAGTTGAACTAGATGCAGACTTCTCTTATCACGGCGCAGTAAGATGTGAGAAGTGCGGTCAGTGGTATAATTTGTTCGGTCAGAAATTAATTGATCCAGAATATTGGGAAATAGATGACGACGACTATTACGATTCTGATGATGACTATTGGGATTAAGGGGGAAACTAAGATGACCTTATATTTTAGAGAAGCGACCCCGCAAGAAAAGAAAGAAGACGGATTAGACTACCGACTAACTGAAGCGGGTGCAAATGCTTATGAGAAGTGGAGACTTAAACAAAGACAGAAACAGGAAAATGAATCATTAACAATCTTTCTTGTTCACACAGTTTATAAATTACAAAAGAAATAATTCGTCAATATTAACTTTACAATTAAACTGAATTGTGTTATAATATACTTGTAAATAAGATTGAGGTAAATGATTATGAAATATTATTATTTAATTAGAACTTCAGATAACGAATGGAACTCAAGTTATAAAAAGATCTGTGAGACTTACGAAGAAGCAGTAAAAGAAGTTCCTAACTTCGCTGACTGGTATTGTTCGGCTGGTACTTGTTCCATCCACGAGGTTGATGAGAACTTTGTTACCTATAAAGTTTATGAGTTCATGAATAGCTACCCCGCTGGAATAACGGTTTGGAAGGAGGACAAGTGATATGACTATCTTAAAGAAAGTTCCCGACGAAAATGTTTATTACAACTTCGAAGATTTGATGGCAGTAGATAAAGAAAGATTTATTATCTGTGGTAACGGTCACTTTAGAAGTATTGGGGACAAGAAACTTATCTCTATTGTTGAAGGTATTTATTACGACGAGGAAGTTGGTTACGACTATGAAACTTTAGAACAACTTAAAAAGGTTACAGGTAAGGTTTGGGAAGAAACCACTCTGAGAGGATATAGTCAAAGTGACTGGCAAACTTTATATTATGTTGTCGACGAGTCAACGATTGAAGAACTTGAAACGATTGAGAACTTCTATATGGGTAAAGTAAGTGAGTTCAAGGTTAAAGAAGATGATGACGACTTTGAATATCACGAGTTTGTTCCCGACGATATAGTTTGGAAAGGTAAGAAAGCTATCTGTGAATATTTGGGACTTAAAGAAGAGGAGACGACGATCTACGAAGACGACGGATACGAGAAAGTTTATAAGTATAAAGAAATAGTTTAAGAAAAGTTTGGGAGAGTCGTCGAAAGATTCTTCCCATATTTTTTTCTAAAACCCGACAAATTGGAAATAATAGTATTGTATAATAATATGAGGAGACTGTTAAGATGATGTATATTTTAGAATTAACTGAAGAAGAACTCGAATTCGTTTATACTAGATGTTTGAGAAAAGCGATGAGACTAGAAGAATCACATTTAGAAGATGTTCCCTGTTACCAACTCGCGAATCAAATAATGTCGAAGATCTACGATAGTAAAAAAGCAGTCGAAACCGAGATGCTACCAGATAATGTTTTAGAGGTTAGTAGATTAACTTATGAAAACTTAAAAGAATCCGGTCAACTAAATCCGAATATCATTTATGTAATAAAGATGTAACAAAGGAGGCACTATAATATGAAGTGTTGTATTTGCGGAAAAGAAATTCCCGACAATGAATTTGGAAATAATCCCGCGGGATGTATTGATGAAACTAAAAAGCTTATTCAGTGGACTGCAGACGATCGATGCTGCGACGACTGTAATAAACAGTATGTTCTTCCCGGCAGAATGTATAGATTCTACCATGTAATCAAGAACGAATCATTAGTTAAGAGAGGAAACTAAATGTCTACTTACGAACAAGACTTCGCCCGAGCGGTACAAAAACAAAGTGATCTGATCGTCCAACGAGTATTTATAGAATTAATACAGTTGGTAACCGAATCCGAAACATACGATGATCTACGAAAGAGAATGTATGCACTCGCACTAAGTTATATTAAAGACTTAGAATCCGCGGGGATTAAGGTTCCAGAAACCGAAGAAAAGAAATCCGAAGATAACGATATGTTAATTATTTAAGTCGTTTATTTGCGATTTAAGACATGATATATTTAAGTAAGTAAAATATTCACTGAGAAATACGTCGTGCGAAATACGGCCGATTCTGTGGCCCACGATTTGAATTAGGAGTAAACTACTATGAACATTTTTGAACAAATGGATTTAGCATTAGCTGAATCATATAAGGAAGGATTTACTGCAGGAGTTAAATCTACCTGCGAAGAATTAGTAAAGACTTTTGAGGAGATTCCTACGTGGGGATCTGCGGCTGCTGGCAAGGTTAAAACTTTCCTAGAATTATTTAAAGCAATTAACAAGGTGGAGGATACAGATGAGAAAACCAGAAGTAATTGAAGAAGGAATTCTTCCGTGTCCTTTTTGCGGGAACACAAAACTTAAAGTAGATAGTAAGCATAATGGTAAGTGGTCAAACACTGGTACACACTCTGCTACGGTAAGATGTAGTAAGTGTCATGCCAGAGGGCCTACAGCATCTTGCAAAGTATCCGACAGTCGTTGGTCTGCGGATGAATCTACTAAACAAAAAGCTATTGAATTATGGAATAAAAGACTCTAATAAATTTTTAGGGTCTTTTTTATTTTTCGTCGATTTTTAGTTTACTTTCGAGAGGAGATATGTTATAATTAATACAGAAAAGAAACATTAAAACTATTAAAATATTAAAACTATTATCGTATATTATAATGTGAATAAATCTGGGAGGAGAATTATTATGGCAAAGAAATTTAAACTCGGAACTGATTTGACTGTCGAAGAGTATAAGTATTTGGAGAACAACGTATTAAATGTGGCGGAGCCATATGAGGCATATTTAAGTTACTTAAAAGAAAAGCAAGGTAAGTGTACAAATAATTACTTTGCCAATAAGAACTGTTCTACTGTATTGCCGAGTTTTAATGGGTTTGACCGTCACCACGATAAAGAATATTTAGTTGCTGGCTTAAGTCGACCTGATGTTGCAAAAGCAAACGCTTGGGAATATCAAGAAGCAAAGAACTTGACCAACTGCAGACCTGCAGAACATACTTTGTTACATGTTCTAATTGCTGAACGTTACAACCTCGGTATCTTTGGAGCGATGAAAATTTTGAATAGTCACCACAATATTGATCCTGAAGTGCGTAAGATTTTAGAAGACCGCTTGAATACTAGTGCGACTGTATTTACTTGGAATCAAACTGTAATGGTTAAAGCTGTTGACTTGTTAAATACCTACAAATTGTGTTATATGAATATCGCAACTGGTGTTGGTAAGTCTACAAGTGCAGTAGAGGTTGCTAAATCAGTTAATCGTAACTTTATTGTCCTTAGTCCTGGTAAAAAGATTATTGCAGACTGGACGAAGCACAACGTATTAAATCCAAGATTCAAAGGTGCTTATACGTATACAACATTTAGTAAACGCTATAACGAGTTGGTTACTCCGGGTATGTTGGTTATTGCTGACGAAGCACACCACTTATTAGAAAAAGGTAAAGGGGTCTGGGGAACAGGTATCATTGAAGCATTTGAAAACATTAGTGATTTGATGATTCTTGGTTTGAGTGCCAGTGAGTTTAGAGCAAAGAACAAAAGAAACCTTGATGGTACGATGCAATCAGTTTGGTATAGAGTATTCCAAGGTCATGTTGCACAAGGTATTAAGGATATGCCAGAAGGAATTCAACAAGGTGTACTTGCACCGCTTCAGTATATCTGTGCGTGCTATAATAAAGAAGCATTGGACGAGCCTATTAGTTTAGTTGCTAACTGGACGAACTCAGTAAGAAAAACTGTGTTGAAAAACAAGTTAGATATTCTTAAAAACGAAATGGCAATTGCAACATTGCTTAATAAGTATCAACCTGGAGTTATGGTAAGAGACCTAGTATTTATCGAACATATTGGTGAAGTTGATATTTATAATGAAACAACCGGCACAGTTGAAAAGATTAACGACTATGAACAAGCTAAAGCGGCAATTAAAAAAGCAAGACCTTATCTTACAGATGATAACTTTAGAATTGTGCATAGTAAACAATCTGAAGATGAGAATACTAAAGCATTTGAATGGTTTGAAACCGAAGCAGATGATGCTAGATATCTTGTATCTGTTGGTATGGTTAAAGAAGGTTATCACCCTGAAGTTCTTACCGGCGGAATCATCTTTAGAAGAATTGGTGCTGCAACAGTCTTTGAACAAATCTTAGGAAGATTCGCAGTACTTAAGAGTAAAGCAAAACATGACATTGTTGTATTTGACTTTGTCGATGCAGTAAGAAGTTCTAAATATAAGTTTGAGTCTGGCCTTGGTGGAGGAAAGAATAACAGCGTTAGACCCGACGTAATCCAGAAGCTTAGTGAATTAACTGCCTACGGAGTAAGTGTAATTGACTATACTGGACAACTCAATGAATTAACAATGGAAATTGCAGCAGAAACAACAAGACCAGCATTCACGATGGAAGAATTACTTTAATAAAAAGAGAGGAGGAACCGTTATTATGGCTAAACTTATTTTATCGAAGGATACATATTTTAATACTCGAGAACTTAACTATACATTAGCAGATTGGGAAGCTTTTAAGGTAGCTAATCCTAGACCTGAATACACTAGCGAAACTTGTTGGGCTTTACACGATTCTATGATCATACGTAATAAACCTGCAACAGATAGTATGGCAATTATTAAGTTGTTGCTTACTGAACTTAATATTGAATTCGTTGTTGGGGCTGACAGTTTAAAGATTACTTCCGATTTGACGGGCCAAACTATTATGGTTCTTGATATCGAAAGCGATGAGTTGCTAGAGCAACTTGAAGCTGCAGGTGCAACAGTTATTTATATTACCAGTAACGTAAACTATGGTTGGAAAATACCCGAGATGTATTTCGAGTTGTATCCGGATAATTATGATAGTAATGATTTTCCTGCGATCGATAAACGAAACTTATTTAAGAATAAAAACATTGTAGTTAAATACATTAATTTTTATGACTACAAAAATAACTCTAATAAGTTGTATAATATTATTAAGGAGATTAGTATGCAGATTAATAAAGTATTGATGAACCCGCCCTATAATAAAGATCTACATTTAAAAGTATTAGACACTACTTTGAAGGCGGTAAGACAAAATAATCCTGACTGCGAAGTTGTTTCCATTCAGCCTGCTAGATGGCTTGAAGATCCACTTGCGGAATATAAACAAGGTTCTGATTATAAGAAATATAAGAGTAGTATTACTGATAAGCTTAGTAAGCTTCAATTGTTAGATGTTATGACAGCTAGCACAAAATTTAATATTACTGCAGATCAAGATTTGGCAATTTATACCTTTAGTAATAATACAGCCAAGATTGAAATCCACCCCGATATTGTGAAAAGTATTATTAGTAAAATCAAAGCTAAAGGTTTACCTGCTTGCGCACAGTTTATCGAGTATGATAGGGTTGATGGTTGGAGATGCGAAACTTTTAAAGTAAAATCTTTAGGCCAAGCAGTAACAGTTAAAGCTAGCACCAATACCTATACATCTGATGGTTGGGAGTTTATGATTTCTGGTGATAAGGGATACTACCATGATGGCAAATGTTCTGATGGTCGTTGGTGGACTGAAAATAGACAGGCAACACAGCATACAAGAAAAGTTGGTGAACCCTTTGCACAAAGCTTTAGTTTTAAGTCCGAACAGAGTTGTGCAAATTTTTATACTTCCACTCACAGCAAATTTTTTATTAACTTGGTTTATATGTTAAAAACTGATATGAACTTAATGCCAGTATTAAATCATTTACCGTATATGGGTGACTACGAGGTACATGCTTGGACCGACGAAGACTACTGTAAGTTCTTTGACCTTACAGAAGACGAATCTGAATTCATGTGCAGAACTGTAGATGATTACAGAGTAAAAGACTTTATTAACTATATTTCTTTAGAGGACTAATATGAAATTAAGTAACGAAACAAAACAGTTAATTAGAAAAGAATATGAAGAGTTTAAAGAATCAATGTATGCTGGAAAGTCTTTGAAAGAAAGACAAGAACTAGATCAATTCTTTACGCCGCCTAAAATTAGTATTAGATTAATTGAAGAGTTATCTGATCTATCTGGTAATATATTAGATCCAACGTCAGGTAGTGGAAACTTATTAGCTGCAGCATTAATAGCCGGAGCAGATAGTGATAAAATATTTGGTAATGACTATGATGAAGCTATGGTTAAACTTTGTAGAGAACGTTTAAATAAAGTTTGTGATATTCTCGGTAAGCCTCACATTAAAGACTGGCAAATTCATCAAGGCAACGCATTACATAGGTTTGCAGTTACTTACTTTGGCGAAGACTATGAAGAAATGTATTATGACGGTTGTACCCAGAAGGCCGCTAGACAGAAGAAGTTAGATAATGAAAAGTATGATGCTTATTTAGAGTCTAAGAAATTTAAGAAGAAATATCCAGAAGAGTACAGGAAAATATTAGATGAAGTTATGACTAAGGCTGCTGAAAAACAAGCAGAACAAAGTAATACTTTTAATTTGTGGTAAGGAGAGATTAAATGTTAAAATTGATTTTTGATATTGAGTGCGGCTTTGAAGATCTATATATAGTAGAAAGAGATGTTGAAGAAGACTTAACTTCTTGGATTGAAAATGCCAACGAATTTGTTTTAGAAACCGCCGCAGAAATTCAAGCAGAAGATCCAGACTATAAACCAGAACTTTATACCGAAGAAGAACTATATGATATGTATAAAGATATGCCGAGCGAATTATTAACTGAAGTATTCGACGGACTGTACGATTGTATTGCAGAGTTTACTGTTTTAGAATCTGCAAAGACTTACTTTAAACATATCTGTTATGCGGATCCAGAAAAACCTTTTGTCCCTGGTCACTTTGAAATGCTTAACTTAAGATTAGTATTAGAAGATAAGACGGGTAAAAAGACGGTAGATAGAAATACATCTTTAAAAGCATCTGAAGTAATGGCACTATTAAACATTAGTAGACCTACTCTTTGTCATTACGTTAAGCGCGGACTGATTACAATTGATACCAACTATACTGGAAAACAATATAGATATAATAAAGATTCCGTAATGGCGTTAATTCAAGGAACTAAATATTTAAGATAATTAAAAACAAAAATAGCTGGATACGTGATTCTAGCTATTTTTTTATTGTATAATAAAATAAGTACAAGGAGACCCAATGATGAAGAAATTTATTGCTAGTATTTTACTTATTATTATGTGCTGCTTTATGTTCACAGCTTGTATGGAGGAACCGAAGAGAGTGACTCCAGTAGAAAGTGATTCCTCTAGATTCCAGTATATCGGTCAAGATAGTATTACCCAAAATGGCGAGGGCTGGGCTGGAGATACTGTTCAATATTATCTTGATAATAAGACTAATATAATTTACATAGTGATAGTGAACCATGCCGGCAACGGTACCTGGGCAGGCTTTACTCCCCTTATCAGTAGTGATGGTACTTACGTTACTTATGATGAATTTATAGCGGAGGATTAATATGACTAAAGAAGAAACAGTAAAGGAAATGGAGTCTGTCGTTAGAGACATTCTAAATCCCTGCAATAACCGAGATCCAGAAGTTGAAGCTTGGCTGTTAGTAGAAGATGGTTGGTGCAAGCGAAAAGAAGGCGATTGGATAGATGTATCTGATAGTAGCGACATTTGGACTATAGACGGTAAACGAGTATGTCCTAAGTTCTGCTCTGTCTGTGGAGATATTTATTCTAAGCAATATAATTATTGTCCCACCTGTGGTGCGAAGATGCGTAAGGAGGATTAACTATGAAAGCGAGCGAGTTAATTAGCCAGCTGCAGAAACTAATAGATGAGCATGGAGATCTTCCTGTTGAAATCCCAAGCTGGGGAGATATAGACTACGATGATGCCGAAGCTACTAGAGTATATATTTATGGTCTAGGCGGCGACTTCGAATACCCAGTTATAATGATTGATCCATAAAGGAGAATTAACTATGAAAAATCACGGTGTAGAAATTTATAGCCTTTACCAAGCTAAGTTCTTAGATAGAGTTAAAGAGCTTCTTAAAGATTGGACATGGGAACAATGGTGTGCAGCAGATAAAGAAACTAAAGATGACGTAGCAGCTCAGGCTATTGCTGATTTACTTAGACAAGCTGATCAAGATGAAGCTTGGAATCTTTGGGATGAGTGGTCTGAGAACCTTGGCCCAGAAGACTTTAAGCAGGAGAATTAAACTATGGAAAAAACACTTAACCAGAAAATATATGAAGTACCATTAGACATCAAGCAGGCTATCTATGACCGAGGATACGAAGCCGGTAGACAGTCTGTACTAGAACAAGAAGAAGGCAAGTGGATTCCAGTAAGTACAAAGCCTGGAGTTTACGCAGGTATGAAGTGTTCTTTGTGCAAAGCAAGAATAAGCTATAGTGAGTTCTATGGCGGTAATCATAACTACTGCCATAAGTGCGGGGCAAAGATGTCGAAGGAGGGTTAACTGTGAAAGCAAGTGAGTTAATTAAACAGCTACAGAACTTGGTTGATGAGTACGGCGATCTTCCAGTTGAAATAC
>JAEIGA010020729.1_pt1 | contig 10020 bp, 8 predicted proteins | sample 9270691 | NCBI WGS metagenome assembly JAEIGA01 (sample SAMN17057246, study PRJNA624740) | gut metagenome | biome: biome; isolation source: fecal sample | host: Bos grunniens | place: China: Xizang | collected 2019
GCTGCCTTGGAACCGTTCAAGGGGCGAGCCCCTTAAAAATCCCCACTGATGAAGAAAATCGCATATCAACCTGTTGGGTGTTGATATTCTCATTTCTTCAATGGACAAACCTGCCGTATCGAAAAAGGCAATAGTGCCTTTTTGCGATTGCCTTGCTTTGTCCGTGAAGTATGAAAAACAACCGCCTTGTAATTAAGGCGGATATTTCATACTTCAAATGTCGGCAGATAATACTGCTTGTTGCTGTTTATCTGCCTATCGCATAAGGTAATAGTACCTTATGCTCATACGATAAAACCGCCTTATAGTGATAAGGCAGTTTTATCTCATAACGAAAGGAGATTTTTACATATGAGCAAAAAAGATGTTCGCATCTATTTGGATGCTGATTATTGCGACCACTTGAAAGCGGTCGCCACTGAAAAAGGAACTTCGCTCAATAGTCTTATTGTTGAGGTGGTTCGCAAAAAGTACCCTATGCCAAGGAAGCCGAAAGCAGATGTTCCTTCAGCTCTTGACCGTGAGGCGACACAAAAGCAGTTGGAGGAAATTACAAAATACCTTGACTCTGCCCAGAACGGCGGTCCCAAGGTAAAGCCTTATGAGTTGTATCAATATCTGTTAGAGGAGCAAAAAAGACTCCGAGCATTGCTTGGTGAATAATACCTCATAACAAAAAAAGACCCAGACCGAAGTCCGAGTCGGGAGGTGCCTATGGATAAACGGCACAGTTGGATAGTACCTTAAGGATGAACGATTCCAAACAAATCCGTACCATTCCAACCCTCTGTTAATTCCATCTTAACCTTGTTAAGATAAATGCGACAATGGGCTGTGCCTTTCCGACTTCAAGGAAGGACCCGCCCGACAGACCGCCATTGCGGTCGTAGAAACATACGTCCGTTTGCCAGAACAGAACCACTTGCACCACAGTGCAGGTGGTTCTTGTTCGTTATAGAGGCAAACGGTATTTGCATAGATGAGAGGTCGCCGTCACTGCGGCGCACACATTACGATTTTCCTCATACCGATTTTTCACCGCAACAGCGGTGCATAAAAAGCACATCTTGGTGTGGATTGCCAGCAACAATGTGACACCAACAGAAAAAGCGACCGAACACGGTCGCCTCTGGAAAATCTGGATATGAGATTTCCTTGCCAAAAGAATTCACTTCGCTGCCAGATGCCTCGCTATCGCTCACACTGGCATTTATCCAGATAAGAGTATTATTCTCTTTAGTTTTTTCCTTACAAAAGACAGAAGAGGGAAAACAAAAAGTGTAATATACACTATGCCCTTATTAGTACTCACGGATGAGTACTATAGTACTCACCTGTGAGTATATTCAAAAATGATTACAATACTGCTCATTTATGAGTTTGTTGTACTCACGGCTGAACCGTTTGAAATCTAAATCTTGCATAATTAGAGTATAAATAACTCAAAGAAGGAGGAAAAAAGATATGAGGGAAATCATAGTAACCAAAAACCCCGACCATATGAAAGGTCAAATCAGTTTTGACGAACGAGACAAGCAACTGAAGGAACTGGAATTGCAAGAGGAAAAAGAGCGTCAACTGGCAAGAAAATCACCCTACAAGGATTTTTGCCAAAATAACAACGAATACAACACCCAGAGAGCAAAACTGATTTTGGATTGCCCACCAGCAGGAGCAATATTTCAATTTCTATCTGGACATATGGACCATTATAATGCAGTTGTATGTTCCTATGCAGTTTTGCAAGAGGCACTTGGTATATCAAAGGCATCGGTACAGAGGGGTATTTCATACCTGAAAAATGAGGGATACATTGATATTGCCAAAAGCGGAACGACCAATGTATATATTCTGAACCCCAACATTGTTTGGAACTCTTGGGGAACGAATTTCAAATATTGCGAGTTTCCGGCAAAGGTTATCCTATCAGAAACCGAGAACAAGGAATTCGCCATCAAGACAAAGAAAAACAAGACCGTCGTTATCGAAGAAAAGAGCCAAAAATGATATGAGGAAATTTCCTCATATCATTTTTTTGTAACTTTTTCGCAACATTTCATTGAACCCTATTGCAATCGGACCCCGACAGGATTATAATATACACGATAGGTACGGTAACACATAGGTCGGAAAGGTTGCAACATATGGAGAGAAAAGAAAAGGCATACATATATACCCGTGTTTCCACCGAAATGCAGGTGGATGGTTTTTCCCTCGCTGCCCAGAAAGCGGACATCACCAAATATGCCGAGGCAATCGGCATTCAGATTGTGGGCGAGTTCTGCGACGAGGGTAAGTCGGGCAAGAGCGACAAGCGACCCGAATTTATGAAGATGATTGAAACCATCAAATCGAACAAGGACAATGTTCGGTATGTGCTGGTTTTCAAACTCTCCCGTTTTGCCAGAAATGCCGCCGACACTCTCAAGAATCTGCAACTGATGCAGGACTATGGTGTTGACCTCATTTGCATTAAGGAGGGGCTGAACAGTTCCACCGCAACAGGCAAAATGATGGTCACGATTATGAGTGCCGTTGCCGAAATGGAGTTGGAGAACATCCACACTCAAACAATGGCAGGTCGCAAGCAGAAAGCGAAAGAGGGCAAATGGAACGGCGGTTTTGCTCCCTATGGTTACACCCTTGAAAAAGGTGTTCTCAAAATCGTGGAGAACGAGGCACAAACGGTCCGTGAAATATTCCGACTCTATGTGGAAGAAAACCTCGGCATTATCGGAGTTGCAAGGCGACTCAATGCCGAAGGTGTCAAGAAGGTGGTTCGACAGAACGGCAAATACGACACCTTCACCACCGATTTTATTAAGAAGATACTGGACAACCCAGTTTATAAAGGCAAGATTGCCTATGGTCGCCGAAAGACCGAGAAGGTCAACGGCGAACACGGCAAAACCCGAATCGTCAAAGAGAAGGACGAGAGCAACATCATCCTTGTGGACGGTCTGCACGAGGCAATCGTCAGCGAGGAACTTTGGGAAAGGGCACATTCCAAGAGAATGGCAACAGGCAACCGAAAGGAAAAACTGGAACAAGACCACCAGTACATTCTTTCCGGTTTGGTTCGCTGTCCTTCGTGTGGTAAGACAATGTACGGTGTGCCGAATCGCAAAAAGAAGAAGGACGGCACATACTACAAAATCTCTTATGCCTACAAGTGCAGACAGACACGGAACACCACCGAGATTCCGTGCGGATGCTCCAAGCAGTACAACTGCAGTGATTTGGATGCAGAATTTGCCTTTGCGATTTCCCTTTGTTTGTTGACTCCCGACATCATTGATTCCGTTGTGGAGCAACTCAACAAAGAATTTGATATGAGTGAATTGGAGGCGAAACTCCAACAACTCACCGCCCGACAGAAAGAACTGACAGGCATTCAGAAGAAATACGAGCAGGCACAACGAAACATCCCGATTTCCGACAAGCATTACGACCGCAAGTTTGAGAACTATGCTCGCCAGCTCGAAGAAATATACGAGCAACTGGACGAGGTGGAAACCCTCATTTATACCACACAAGAAAAAATCAACAATGCAACTGCCACCAAGAAAAGCAGAGAGGATGCAATCAAACTCATTACGAGTTTTGGTGCATCCTTCGGAACACTGTCACCGCTTGCGCAGAAACGGTTTGCCAATATGTTGATTGATAGAGTTGATATATTCCCCACCAAGAGAGATATGGGGTATCTCAAATCCATCCGATTCAAGATACCTGTTTTCCGCAACAGTGGCGATTTAACCGATGTTATGACCATCTGGGACTATTACCCCGAAATTCTGGACGAGGAAGGAAATTTCAACGGTTACGAACCTGTATACGATACTCGCACCGCAATGGATATGCTCGCAGAGCGAGCAGACGAGGACGGCAACATTCCTGTTGTTGAGGAGGATGGGGAGGAAGAACGACTCCGTTTGCTGAAAATCCAATATCAGCAAATCAACACCATTCGCAAGGCGAAAGGACTCCCCGAACTGACCGAGGAGCAGTTCTGGGCTATTTGCCGACCTAATCAAATTACAGACGAAACGGTAGTCTGTTTAAGTCGGCAAAAGGTAGATGAACATATCTACTTTGACGTCAATATTGCAGACCTGCCCACGACCACACGAACCACCGCCACATATCCCGAGATAAAGGCATATGTTCTGGAACATTTCGGTTTGAAGGTGTCCTCCCTCTACATTGCCCAAATCAAAGAGAAGTGCGGTTTCCAGAAACGACTCAATTACAACATCGGTGAGGGCAAGAGCAAGGAACTCATTTGCCCACCCGACAAGGAGAAAGCAATCCTTGAAGCATTCAAACATTTCGGGATGCTCCCGGAATGAGCCACAACGGCATATATTGCCCCATGAGCGACTTTCTCACCCAATCTATACAGATACCACAAAACCCCTCACAAACCGCCAGAAACGGTCCAGAGGGGTTTTTGTTATTACTTGATGATTTGTACCCAACTCTCGTCAAACTCTACGACCTTCAAGACATCTGCCTTTGAAATGGTCGGAGGTTGTTTGATTTGGAACTTGACAGCACTTTCGGGTACTTCGGTATGTATGGTGAATTGAGAACCGTGAGGTTGCCAAGTGAAGCACACTCTTTCGTTACGGTCCAAACCAATCAAATTACCGTTTGAATTGACCTCCCAATGATAGTCCGTTGTTCTAAATCGTTGTGTGTCCTCCTCAAACAAGCGATAAGACAGGCAATCGTAACTTCTTACCAAGACGGCGGTTCGCACGCTGCTATAATGGTCAGTGGCAATGTTGATTCTCTCATTCCAGATATTCAAAACTGCCTCGCCTGTTTTCTGCACATCTTTGTGAGGGTCAGTAATGCCGTAGGAATAGTCCGGCGAACATCTGCCACTAATCAACCGCACATTTGAAATGGAAAACGGGTCCTTTACCTTGACGGTTTTCGCAGACCAGCAGTTTTTATCCAGTACAACATCGGCAATTCCAACGGGGGAATCAAGATGGATGCCACCGATGGAATCAGCGAATGCATCGCCCCAATCGTTACCAGAAACATCCTTTCTGCCGATATAGAGCAGGTAAACAAGGTATCCGCCCATTTTTGTAATAATCTCGGGAGGGATAACATTTAACGGATATAGGGATTTGGTGGTCAAGTGCTTGGAATCTCTCAATCTGGGTCTTAATTCCATTATTGTCCCTCCTTTTCGTTGAACAATTTAAGTGCTTTTATCATTTCCGCTGCTATCGCCTTGATAACAGGAACAGCAACAGAATTGCCACATTGCTTTTTTACTTTGCCATAAGGCAACACGATTTTATAAGAGTCGGGGAAACCTTGAATACGGAGCATTTCTCGCTCGGTTGGTCTCCGCTCGTCATTCACAAGGATGTAATTGGCAGATGCACCTGCTCTCAATGCAGAGGAGTAAGGGTGCGGTGTGATAGAACCTGCCATATTCTCGTGAGAAATATACGGTCTCGGATAGTCTTTATCCTTCAATCGCTCCAACCGTGACAGACGAATTTCATCACGAACATAATACTTTCGGTCAACATTCGTTTCCAGAATATCAACCAAGGTTTTTCGCTCCTCGACAGGCACGGGAACCGGAAACTCAAATTCTACGTCATCCAAAAAACCGACAATGAAAATTCGTTCTCTTTTTTGAGGCACACCATAATCAAGAGCATTAAGCACCTTGGCATACACATGATAACCAAGTGCCTCCAAATGCTTTTTGATGGTTCGGAAGGTGTTGCCGTTGTCGTGTGCGGTGAGGTTGCGAACATTCTCGAGCATAAATGCCGGAGGTCTCTTTTCTTTCAAAATCCGCTCGATGTCAAAAAACAATGTTCCGCAGGTCTCATTTGCGAAACCTTCCTTTTTGCCGATGATAGAGAATGCTTGGCAAGGAAAACCGCCAAGAAGTATATCAAAATCGGGAATGTCCTTCGCCTCAATTTTTGTAATATCGCCAGAAGGATGCTCCCCAAAGTTTGCCTCATATGTAGTACAGGCATCTTCGTCAAATTCAGAAGAAAACACACAGCGGCCGCCAACGGACTCAAAACCCAAGCGAATGCCACCGATACCGGCAAATAAATCTATAAATCTGAATGAATCCCAATTCATTGCCTCATACCTCCGAACACAGACAATAATGCACAATACATTCTACCACAAAAAAAGCAATTTTTCAAGCCACCTGCGACATTATTCACTGAAAAGTTGCAAAAAGGTAAAGAAAAAAGGGTATGAGGAAATTTCCTCATACCGCTTTTGGTCTTAATACCCAAATTGAGAGTTGCAAAAAGGACCTCCAGAGAGGTCCTTAAAAATTTGCTCATATCAATTTATTTGCCATCCAAATGCTGCTGGTTCAACCATTTCCCACTGATTTATTTTATACAGCAGTGTTTCGAATAAATCCATGAAATTTTAGCGAAAATAATTCGCCTTCCATCTCCTTTCTAAATTATCCTAAAAATATAAAGATAACGAACTCTCAGAGTTCGTTATCTTCTGCTTCGTCTTATTTTGTTGAATTGTAATGAATGGTAGCATTTTGGACGACTGTGTTATTATAATATATATGTACTTGTTCCCATTCTTCTTGATTTCCTTGATAATATACATCTGTCAAATTTGGGCAGTTATCAAATGCATCTGGCATAATATCTTTGACACTTACAGGTATGTACACACTTTTTAATGCAGTGCAATCCCAGAACATAGCATCTTCCAGTTTTGTGATTCCGCCTAAGAATGTTGCGGTTTCAAGGCTTGTACAACCTGCAAAAAGTTGTTCGCCGTCTGTATCTGTTAGACTGCTTGGCAATGTTACTTCTTTTAGACTTGTACATCTCCTAAAAGCATTCCCACCAATGCATGTGATTGTTTCTGGAATGGAGATTGTATCTAAATTTGTTTGCCCAGCGAATGCTAACATACCAATTGTTGTTACACTGCCATCTGTTGGAATTGTGCTATTTGAAAAACCAGATATTATTACATTATAACCCTTTAAAATTAAGCAGTTGTTTTCAGCATATAAATAATCGTTTCCTTCTTCAACCACGATGTTTGTTAATGATTCGCATCCTGCGAAAGGTTGTCCTGCTTGTGCATATAAAAAATCTATTTCTGGTTCGCCAGTTCTTTCCAAAATGATTCCGTTTATGCTATTAGGAATAACAACACCTGTTAGTTTTTTACATCCTTGAAAAGCATATCTACCGCCAAGTTCTTCGTCATATGTGCCAAGTGTTTTAATCGTTCCATCATTTGGCAGCAGCAAATCTCCTGCCAATGCATCTGAACTTTCATTTCCTGAATACCAATCGCCAATTGTGTATACTGTACCATTTAATACATTTACTGCCTTTTCAGCAACCAATTCGTCCCATGTTTTAATTAACATAGCAGAGATATCTTCCCCATTTTCATATTTTACAATGGCACCTGTTTGATATAAACCTGGTACGAAGTTATCCGCAGATTCATTGTTTGCATCGTCGTTTGTTCCTGTGCCGTCAAACTCCTGGTCTGGAATAGTTATGAGTCCCGTGTTATTCAGTGCATTTTGGTTTACCTCAAACAATCCAGCAGTTGTGGATTTGATTGCGCCAGCAATGAAGTTACCGAAAGGGCCGGCAAGTGCAATCATTACAGCAAGAATCAGCACTAAAATCACAATCCATCCGTAATTTGATAAAGTTTCTTTATCCATAGATAAAAATCTCCTTTCAAAATTTATTGTTTAATATAAGTTTGTGATATTTTCGCTGTGAGGGAAATAACAATTCCCTCATAGCGATTTTTTATAATCCAAGAACATCGTCCCCTTCGGGTTGCTCTCTGTTCTTGAGTTGGTCAACCAATCTGCCGAGAGTTCCTTTCCGTTCTGGTTGGGCAGGGTTGTATGTATCTTCACCCCAGATTTCATCGAACAGATTGTTTTTGCGACGGTCAATGTCTTTTCTGAGTTGCTCAGACTCTGCTCGGATATGCTTGGCCATTCGCTCCTCTCGCTCTCTCGCCTCTTTTGCATCACGGTGCCGTTGTTCCATATCGAGAGTCTTGCCCGTGATTGTGGAGAGTTCGCTCCGTGCATCGTCAATCCGTCTGCGATACCCCTTGTATTGACCTCTCGCCGTTTCAATATCTTGACGAATCTGTTTGAGGGTATTAAGGGCATTCTGTATGTCAGCATTGATGTCGTTCAATTCCTTGACCTTCTCCTCCAGCTGAGTGACCTCTTTTATCAATTCCTGTCGCCACTGGCGCAACTCTGTATGTCGGACAACCTCGCTTGTTGCTTTCATCGGTTTGCCGGGTTCGTACTGTTCCCATCGGGTCTGACCTCGTTCCAGACCGAACTCGGCCATTGCCTCAGCGTGACTATCTTGCATTCCTACCAGTTGGGATATGTGGCGAGTCCAATGCTTAAAATTGAATTTGCCTTTTGGGTCAAGGGGAACTACGAAGGCATGGAGATGTGGATTTGACTCATGCCAGTGCAGGTCAACCCGAAGAAGATTCTTCGCTCCGAAAAGTTCCTTGAGCCACTTGATATTTGCTGCCATCCATTTGCCCATATCGATTTTGTCTGCCATCTCCGGTGAGAATGTAATCACAAAATCGACAAGCACACAAGCATCTTTTCTGACCTTGCGACCGGTTCGCTCTTGCTGTTCCAACATCAACCGCTTTACCGTTTGTCGCATAGTCTCATTTTCAAATTGCTTGATGGTAATATTATTTTCTCTCAGTTCGGGATGTTCGCAGTTTTTGTGCAGTTCGGTTTTTTGGTGTCGCTCAACAGCATAGACTCTGCCGAGCTGATTCTTTCGCCATCGCATTATATCGTATTGTGGCAATGGTAAAACCTCCTTTCAAAATCGTTGGTCTTTTACAAAAAAATTACTGCATAACTTTTTTGTAAAATCCCTTGTATGCAAATCTGTTTTTCGTGAAGAAAAAACATCTTTGCATACACGTCTGGTCTCGCATTGTTATGCGAACCCAGCCGTTCTTTGCTTGTTCAAAATTGTTGCGACAATTTTTCACTTCGCAAAGGTTTTGCTACACTCCTCAAAACTCGCATTTGTGAATGCGGTTTTTCCTCGTTTCGCAAAACACCGAAAAAAATCAAATCGCCACTGTAGTGTCGCTGTGATTTATTTTCGGCATCTCATTGAGGGGGTCCGAGTGGGTGCAAGATAAGTATGTAATTTCGCCCCCCTCTTTGAAATGAGATGACTCACTCCCCTTCGCAACGCGAAGTGAGATGAGCCAAGGCGCTGCCTTGGAACCGTTCAAGAGGCAAGCCCCTTGAAAATCCCCACTGTTGAAGAAAGTCTATACACTTCCTGTTGGATGGTGTATATACTTCCTTCCATAAGGGCGAGTTCGCCCTTATCGGTTGCCCTTGTTAGTGCAACCTCTGTCGTATGAATTTTTGCCCTTGTTAGTTGCCCTTATGGGCAACGGTCAAAATTCATACTTTTTGTAATGCGAGGACTTCGGGCAGGTCTGCTGACCTGCCCTTACTTTTGCCCTTATTGTCTGCCCTTGAAATCCAAGGGCAATTTTTAGGGCAAATCTCGCCTTACAAAACAAGGGCAAATCCAAGGGCGAAAATGCCCTTGAAATTGCCCTAAACTACGAGAGGAGGATTTTTTCCTTATGAGTCAAAAATCACATAAAACGGACGTCCGAATCTACATTGAGGACGACCACAAAGCATACCTCAAACAGATTGCAGACAGCAAAGGCATTTCCGTCAATCAGTTGGTTATGGAACTGATTAACAAGAAATATCCATACAACAAGAAGGCACGGACCTTGATGCAAACCAAGGAGCAAACCGCAGATGCGGTTGTTCCGGCAGAAGAATCTGCACCCAATAGAGAGCAACAGGAGGCACGACTCCAAGAGGTCAATGCCAGTCTCCGAAAGGCATTTAAAGGTGAGAAACTTCCAAAGGATGAGTTCCAAAATCATCCGGAGTAA
>JAEIGA010020730.1_pt1 | contig 10020 bp, 7 predicted proteins | sample 9270691 | NCBI WGS metagenome assembly JAEIGA01 (sample SAMN17057246, study PRJNA624740) | gut metagenome | biome: biome; isolation source: fecal sample | host: Bos grunniens | place: China: Xizang | collected 2019
CGTTCATGATCTTCACAAAATCCTTCGCAAGCTTAGGATTATTGTAGTTAGCATAACATCCGTGGAAATAACTTACCTTATTATTATAGGTATCCTGCTTCTTCAATGCATGTCTCTTGAACCATGTCTCGAACTTCTGACCTGCATATTTAGGGAAGGTACGATGGTGATCCACTGCAAGGACAGCATCCATTACAGACTTCACTGGCTTAAGTCCAAGTGTAAAGTTCACAACAGGTGCCATTGTAGTGGCAAGTGAACCCATGACATCTGTGTTTGCAAGGATATAGTCACGAAGCTTAGGCTTATGTGTACCATACTTCAGACGAGCTGACTGAATAATGTCTCCGATCTTCACATTTGAAGGACACGCCACCTCACATCTCTTACAGTTAAGACAAAGGTCGAGGGTCTCGTCATAGAAAAGAGGATTCTTAAGACGGTATCTTTCTCCGTCAGGTCCGGCCTGCTTAGGGCCTGGATAATCTGGATTTACTGCAACGACAGGACAATATACTGTACATACAGTACATTTCATGCACTGCTCGAAACTTGTATCTATCTTATTCTTTGACATAATATCTTACCTTATCGTTTTCAAAAGAGAAGAAACATAAAGTGCTGAAAGGATGGACACACCTGCGCCACATCCCTGCTTCATCGGATGGAAACCGCTGAGTACTGAACCTGTTGCATATACATTCTCTATACGCTCACCGTTCTTCTTGACATGGAACTCGTTGTCTGTTGCAACACCAAAGCTCATATATGGCTGAGCATCGAAAAGATTTCTCTCATACCACTCGGAACGCACGTCAAGGCTATCCACATCCAAACCGAAGATTGGCTCATATACACCATCAATGTCAGAAGCAAGACCCTTGCTGAAGAAACTTCCGGAAGCAAGGATGAAATTATCAGCCTTGAACTCCGTATCTCCATGATTGTTGGTCTTGATGCTCTTGAGTTTTCCTCCTTCAAACTCTCCACTTACTACAGAGTCACCGAGCATATATACACCACCGAGTTTCTGGAAATGCTTCTTGAGCATCATCTGCATTCTGATACCAGGAACAGATGGAGGAAGCGTTGCAATGAAATGAAGTGGACGATCAACCTTTTCCTTAAGTTTTACTACATCGGTACTGCTTGTAAGACCTACGACTGCAGGCATTAGCACTGCATCTACGTCCTGCGCATATTCGTTGATACGAGCTGCAAGCGCGCCTATAAGATCTCCAGTGAGAGTCTTCGCAATATTGGTAGAGCGCATCTCTGTAGGATTCTTGCGTAATCTTTCCAACTCAGGCATCGAAATCGCATGCACAGAACACTCTACACCTTTTGATTCAAGACCGGCAGCAATGTAACTTGTATGAAAATCAAGGAAACCGTCAATATTAAGGACTGCTACCTTCTTCCAAGGCATCACGCCGTCAGCGGGAACAGTTCCATATTCATCCATTGTAAGCCAAGCTCTCTTGAGCACTCCCATAGGAGTAATTCTCCAATGATTTGCATCCTTGACACCCTTAAGAGTAATTCCCACCTCTTTGAAAAGAGGCTTTACCTTTGCTGAAAGATCTGCGATATTCTCGGCACCTATCTTTGAATAAGGATGTTCTTCTCCAAGAGTCGCAATTACCTCATACGGATTATCTGCAAGTGAACAAAGTTCGAACGAACCCGAGAAAAAATGCAAGGCACTCTGACCTGATGACACGATCAGACATTTCTGTCCTTTACGTGAAAGATCAATACCTGCCACGAGACCGCTGAGGCCACCGCCGATTATAATAGTATCAAATTTCATATTCTAAGCCTCCTCTTTCTTGTCAAACTCATCAAGTCCGCAGACACCTTCATAAATCCATGCAGTAAACTGAGCCTCAGCGAGAGTCTCTCCCCATGCAACAGGGAACATTCCCTTCCATCTTTCATTCATGAACGAAGCAAGATCTTCAGCACTCTTCTTGGCGCAACCGTTGGCCTTTGAAAGAAGTCCTGATGCACGGCACGCACAAAGTTCACCCTGACATGTTCCCATTCCAAGACGTGTACGACGACGAAGATTGATGATATTCTTTGCTCCCAAAGTCTCTATAGCGTAATTAACCTCAGCTACAGACACCCCCTCACACTCACATACAAGTGAAGCATCATTCTCATCATTTACAACAATGTTAGTACTTCTTGAACCATGACGGCCTTGAGCCGCTTTCTCACCGAGCCATACATGCTGTGAAGATGATTTCTTTTCAGTCTTGGTTTCTTCTGAACCAGGAAGGCAGATTTCTGCAGTCTGACATTTCTTATCAACACCAAGTTTCTTGCATGCAAGATCTGTTGCCCACTCTGCCATGAGACGGTAAGTCATCAGCTTACCTCCAGTGATTGTGATGAATCCAGGAATTCCGTCACGTGTTTCATGATCAAGACAGACGATACCGCGGCTGATGCTTCGTCCTGAAGGGTCGTTATCTGCCGCAACAAGAGGACGGACACCTGCATATGCTCTGAGAATACGTGTATCAGCGAGTTCAGGCGCAAGCTTTGCACCCTCCCTCAAAAGAAGGTCAACCTCATCCGGGGTAACCTTCATATCATCAATCTGGTCATAAGGCAGACGACTTGATGTAGTTCCGATAAGACAGATTGTATCTCCAGGTACGAGGATATCAGCATCAGCTGGCTTACGGCAACGATTGATGACCATATTGTTCACTCTATGTCCAAAGATAAGGAGAGCACCTTTTGCAGGGAACATATTGACAGTTGCACCTGCCATCTCCGCAATTGCATGTCCCCAGATACCACCGGCATTGATCACAAGACGGCTGCGCAATGCCTTCTTCTCCTTGCTCTGATTATCGATCACTTCAACTCCCACTACCCTATCGCCTTCTTTGAGAATGGAGACTACCTCATGGTATGTAAGAACCTCCGCACCATGTAGCTGAGCATCAAACACGTTAGCCACAGTAAGACGGAAAGGATCGACAGCTCCATCAGGTACTCTTACAGCACCAGTTAAAGCTTTGTTTACAGAAGGCTCAAGTCTGATAGCCTCAGCAGGGTCAATAGCCTCAGCACGGATACCTGCTTTAAGACACGACTGAATGAAAGTATCCTGAAACTTAAGATCATCCTCAGGAAGCGTTATGAAAAGACCATCAGTTTCCTCCACGCAATGACGCGCGATCTTACGTAGCGTCATATTTTCACGGATACACTCTTCTGCAGACTCCTGGTCAGTCACAGCATAACGGGCTCCACTATGCAAAAGACCATGATTACGACCGGTTGCACCAGCTGTAAGGTCGTGTCTTTCAATAAGAAGCGTCTTGAGACCTCGCATAGCACAGTCTCTTGCTGTACCTGCTCCGGTGATACCGCCTCCAATGATAATTACATCGTACTCTTTGAACATGTTAGAGTTTTTAAATTAAACAAACAAATCTACTAACAAAAAACTATTTTTCCGAGTAAATTCCTATTTAATTTCAAGTATTTTAGATTTCGGCGATTAATTATTCTTACAATCCGAAATTTCATTCAGAATAAAGGATGACAGACCTCAAGTCCGCAAGGGCTCCAGATACTTTGACACATACTTTTTATTGGGTAAATCTCAAACTATGAGGTAACATAATGCAGAATTTTCATTATATTTGCCGGCTATGATTTTACCTAAAATGACAATATTGAACACTCTACATAATGCATCACTTCGTATTTTAGCTCTGGCTGCAGTCTTAATAGCATTTGCAGCCTGTTCTAACCCATACGAAGATGACTTCAGAATCAATTCAGGTTACCCCGAAATAACTCGTCCCGAGAATGCAACACTGGCTGACACACCAAACAGACGTCGAGTTTTTATAGCATTCTCTTTCGGTTATAACAATCTTTCATACGACCTGAAGGAAGATATCGAAGACATGATTACTGAAAATGTGCCGGGATATGGAGCTGATGAGAATGTACTTTTGGTCCTAAGCCAAAACACAGCAAATGGATATAACTATTCTATCCCCTCATCACCAGTTCTGACTCACATCTATGCAAACGGAGAGGAGATTATCAGAGACACTCTTAAAGTATACGCAGACACGACTGTAGCCGCACGCAAGGCTGTAGTCAACGACGTCCTCACCATTGCAAAAGAGCGTTTCCCGGCCCAAAGCTATGGAATGCTCATGTCTTCTCACGGCACCGGATGGGCGCCGCAGGGATACTGCTACTCTCCGCCAGATAAAACTAGCGGCAGCATTTTCGGCCTGAACAACTCATTCCCATATGATGGGCCTTCGAAATATCATGAAGAGAGACCTCTTCTTAAAAGCATTGGAAGCCATTACAACGGAAGCGCAGCCCGCTCGATAGAGATAGAGATCGCAGACCTTGCAGACGCGATTCCTATGCATCTGGACTACATTCTATTCGATGCCTGCTTTATGGGATGTATTGAAGTTGCATATGAATTGAGAAATAAATGCGACATGATGTGCTTCTCACAGACAGAGATTCTATCAAACGGAATGGATTACAGTACAATCTTGTCCATCTTATTCTCTGAAGACAGCATAGACCTCACCAGATGTGCGGAAGACTACTTCAACATGTATAAGGACCAGTCTTCATCGATAATGCGCTCTGCTACGATCTCTGTCGTTGATTGTCGTAAACTCGATAAGCTGGCTCAAATTATTGCTGACAATTCTGAGGCAATCAAGGCTTTGGCCACTAACTCAAAAAACAGGCAGAACGTACAGGGATATTTCCAGCCAAAATATTCTAAGAATCATGGATTATTCTATGATATTGAAAGCATATTGCAAGAATCCGGAGCAAGCGCAGAAACGATGGGCAAGCTACGAGATGCCTTGGCTGATTGCATCATATGCAAATATGCAACACCAACATTCCTTAATGCATTTGATATCAGGACTCATAGCGGACTTAGCATGTACCTGCAGGATCCTGACAGATATATCTTGAATGACTTCTATAAGACACTTGAGTGGAATAACACGACTCACATTGTGGAATAAGATATGAGAGCACTTAAAATATTCACAATAATATTGGCAATCATCCTCTTCGGATGCCAACCTGTGCAACTCCCGAATGACACTCAGGAGCCAGACATGGAAAATACTGACCCGGGAGAGAACAATCCTGAGGGAGAAGAGCCTGGTGACAATGAGGAACCCCAGGAGTCATATTACGTAAAAGTAGCTCAGAGCTTCAGCGACTGGAGCGGTGATTATATAATCACCTACACATCAGGAAGTTCCGTACTCGTCCTTAGTTCATATAGCGACACAAAAGGTTATGGGGTGGAGATTGGTTCCAAGGTCACATCACAAGGCATCCATTCCAACGATGGAGACCAATACAAGGCTGTAGTGGAGAAGTCCGGAAATGGATATACAATCAATGTCAGTGGAATTGGATATATCGGTCTCGAAAGCGCTAAGAACTCCGTTAACATGACCACTACAACTCCATCTAGTGATGCATACCGTTGGACATTCTCTTACAAAGACGGAGGAAGCGTATGGATTACAAATCTCGGCCGCAGCAACTATAGACTTCAGTGGAATGCAAGTGCTAACATTTTCCGCTGCTATACAGGAAGTCAGAAAGAGCTTACCATCTATCGCAGAGGCATTTCAACAGGTAGCACTACGGGCGATGGAAATAGTGGAAACGCCAGCGGAGGCAACAATGACGAAGGCAACAGCGATAGCGGAGACAATGGAGGCGACACTGGAGGAGACAACGGTGAGAATGATGGTGATATTCCGACGCCAGTTCCTGGACAGAGCGGAAAGTATGGTTGGTATGAACTTCCTGTAATCAATTATTCCCAGTCAGGTTCATATATGATTGACAATAACGACCAGAACCTTTACTATGCACACCATATATGTGCAGGTGGGGAGAAAGGTCCTGGCGGAAAGACTGCGCGCAACTATACCGTTTGTTTCAGCGCCAAGCATCATGTACCAGTATGGGTTGCAGCACCAAGACATAAGATGTATCAAAGCGGCGCCAGCAGAACAGACGCCTACGCAAAAGACCCGTCGATTCCTTCTGACATTCAGTACAATTCAAAGAGCACGGGAGGCGGCTGCAACAAGGGGCACATGCTAGGTTCAGCAGAGCGTCTCTCCTCTTCAGCAACAAACAAACAGGTATTCTATTATACTAATATTGCTCCTCAATACACAAATACATTCAACACCGGTGGCGGAGGATGGAACACACTTGAGGACTGGGTTGACGGACAGGTTTGCTCTGACACACTTTACGTTGTTATCGGCGCATATTTCGAGAAATATACTGACAGAAGAGGATACACTGATTCACCTGCAACAATCTCATACGGTGGCAGAAGCGATGTATCACGTCCTACAATGTTCTACTACATCTTGATGAGAACTAAGAAGGGTTCCAGCGGTAAAGCACTTAAGGATTGTACCGCTTCAGAGATCAAGTGCGCAGCATTTGTAAGAAGCCATAAAACTCCAAAGGGAGTATCCGTGAGCGAGAAGGATTTGATGAGCGTCAGCGATCTCGAGAAGATTACAGGATTCACCTACTTCCCTAACGTGCCTCAGGCACCAAAGAGCAGCTACAATGCCTCAGACTGGGGACTTTAATGTCATCCTGAGCAAAGCGAAGGATCTATAAAAGAAGTAAATACAAACACTATACTATGAAAGGAACATACCTATTTTTGGCGGACGGATTTGAAATTTCCGAAGCCCTGACCACAGTAAACATGCTCCGTAGAGGCGGCATCAACGTCAAGACCGTATCAATCTACGATGACCGTATCGTAACCAGTTCAAACCGCATTCCAGTGGTAGCTGATATGGCTTTCGGAGAGTTCAGAGCATCGACTTCATTCGGTCCGTGCCTCCCATCTGACGTAATGATCTTCCCAGGTGGAATGCCAGGATCAGCAAACCTTGCTGCATTCAAGAAACTTATGGATATCATGGTTCAGCACTATGAGGAAGGCGGTACTGTAGCTGCAATCTGCGCTGCTCCTAGCGTTGTCCTCACCCTCCTTCCTAACATCGAAGGCAAGAAGATGACTTGCTACGACGGATTCGAGCAGGCTCTTGCTGACAAGGGTGCTGAGTACGTCAAGGAAGGCGTTGTGGTCGATGGCAATATCATCACAGGTCGCGGTCCAGGTTGGGCACAGGAGTTCGGTCTCACAATCCTCGCACACGTCAAGGGTCAGGAGACTGCCGACAAGGTTAAAGCCAGCTTGATGCTATAATTTTACGCCTTATCAGACTTCAAGAATACAATGGCCATCAGCGGAAGCGCTATGATGGCCATTGTTGCGCTTATAGGTAGATAAATACCGAAATTCACATATTTCACAACCAAAAAGGTAATGAGCAACAATCCAACTCCCATAGCACTGGAAATCAGATAATGTTTCCTAATGTCTGTATCCTTACATACAATGCGACTAAGGTTTGGAACGCCTAGTGAGATAAAACCGATAGGACCACAGATAGACACTGCACTGGTCACAAGAAACATGATTGCAAGTAGCAGAAGCGCCTTGTGCATATTTGAGAGCTCGATTTCACCATCATTATGTCTCGTCAAGGACTTTGCAGCGAAGATTGCCACTGCAAGCCCAATCGCAAAGAGCACGAGTGAGAAAAGTACATCAAAAGTGGTCACACCCTCAAGATTGAAGTTCGCTGCACCCCACAGATAATACTGCTTGAGCAGATCTCCATTAGGGGCATTAGTCACGACAATTGTTCCAAGCGATCCGATAAAGGTTCCGAAGAGAATACCAAATGTAATAAGGTTACGCGTACTGATCTTAAGTGTCACAAAGAAGCATACCAGAGTACATATAAGTGTGCACACAAAACTGCCCACAGTGAGCGAGCACCATCCAGACATAGTCGCGGCTGCCGCTCCAAGACAGGCAGCACTTCCAAGTCCAAGACTATAGACATCACCCAACTGATTTCTCCAAAGGTACTGCATCTGCACTCCCCCGACCGGGAGCGCTATACCAGCTAATATTACATATAATAAACTCAACATAATCACTTATTTAAGATGCTTCACTTCGTTCAGCATGACAATAGACTGTCATCCTGAGCGTCAGCGAAGGATCTATGTTAAAACAAATATTCCACTCCACCGATTAAACTGCGTCCAGGCATAGGATATCCGCTGGACACCTCATACCTGCAATCAGTCAGATTCCTGACACTGAACTTTAGTGACAATGGCCCTGTCTTAGGTAGTTTGATATCCTTGCTTAGAGTAAGATTCAGGGTATTCCAATCATCAACAACGCCACTGCCATCCGTACGACCTGCACGCATCTGCCAAACCGGAGTCAAAGCCCACCCCTTCCAGGAAGCCGCAGCATTGAACACGAGCGTATGTTTTGCAATAAATGGAATCTGCTGTCCATAAGAATAGCTGTCAGGGGTCTTATCAACGGCTGACAACAGAGTATATTTAGCATCAAACGAACACTTCCAATCACCACTCTGCCAAGCAAATCCTCCGGCCACATCCATTCCAGTAGAAAGCACCTTACCGATGTTGTATGGTGCCCATATATTCGGATCCTCAATAGTTGGAGCAGAGGTTATCTTATCTGTGAGATAGTTAAAGAATCCGTTCAGTTTTGCACTCACATTCCAAGCGCTAGAGAAATCACGTGAATACTCCACTCCCAAGTCTGTCATCCATGCATCCTCAGGGCGTAGTTCCGGATTTCCATATCCCACATAATATAGTTCGTTGAAAGTCGGCACACGATAAGCCCTGCGACCGAAAGCCAGTACATCAAACCCGTCAAAGACTCTATATCTAATATCCGCAGATGGAGAGAGAGCACAGCGCGATAGGGCATCCTTATCAAATGCTCCATTAAACTCAAGAGCCACATTTGCAAGCAAGCGTTCGGTCTTAAATGATGCAGCAAGAGCTGTGAACGCCGAGAGGCGTGATGCTCCATAGATTGAGGAGGTCAGTTTATCCCATTGAAGGTCTGCAGCTACCGAAAGATTACACCAATCTGCAACCCGGAAGCCGTGGACTGTATTCAACTGCAATTCTGTCTGTCCGTAATTACTGTCTCCCCATGAGCTTGAGTAGTATATATCATCATAAGAGCCCTTTGCACTTACTCGAAGAGTGTATAATTTACCGAATGATTTCCTCACATATCCCTGGACAAATGCATTCTTATCGGCTTGCCTATCATCTGATGGCCACGAGATAGCACCAGGTGTACCACGTTCTGCCTGGCTATAATATGCTTTCACATGATAGTCACCGTCATCCATCAATCCCCAAAGGTCCACCCCTCCTCTATATTGCTCCAGATCATTATTGATTCTGAACAAGCCATCTCCATAGCTAAAATCGCCTTTGGAAATAACACCAGCGGCATTTGCTGAAAGACTTACCTTATCAGACAGTCTGAAATCCAGACGAGCAGACGGAAGATATGTCCCAAATGATCCCACATAAAATTTCACCTTTCCGGCCACTGGAAGTTCGCCGAACTCGGGACGGGCCGTCTTGAAAGAAACTGCGTTTTGAGCATAGTCCACTGTAATTGTAGAGAGGTCCTCAAGAGGCAACATTCCAAGGTCATTCTGACCGGACTGGACATTACCGACACGCACTCCATCAAGGTAAATTGCAGTATGCGCACTACCAAGACCTCGGAGATTGACAGTCTTCAAGCCAGCTAGACCACCATTGTCAACAACATGTAGTCCTGAACTCAGACTAAGAGCATCTGAAACCGTTAATGATTGTTTTGTGGATATCATATCCACTCTCGAGATGATTACACCCTTATCTGCGGTAACTGTAGCAGCACCAAGGGTATCAACTGCCGTCACATCCGCGGCAGTGAGCAGGCCAATAGAGATCATGCCTGCATGAAACAAAGAAAATAACATTAGTTAAGCGCCTTAACAGAAGCCTGCCCCC
>JAEIGA010020731.1_pt1 | contig 10020 bp, 5 predicted proteins | sample 9270691 | NCBI WGS metagenome assembly JAEIGA01 (sample SAMN17057246, study PRJNA624740) | gut metagenome | biome: biome; isolation source: fecal sample | host: Bos grunniens | place: China: Xizang | collected 2019
CCTGCGGCATGACCTACATCTATGCACTCCTTCATGCAGCGGATTGCAACTTTTCTTGCGAATTTATCCCCCGTAACTGAGCCGAAAGTTCCGCCCATAACCGTACCGAGACCCGAGAAAGTTGCGTTGATGAGAAGCTTTGACCATCTTGTTCCGATAAGGTTATCCTCGAAGTGTACGGGACACATTTTTTCGAGGAGACCCTTGACGGTTTCAAACTGTTCATCTGTGATGCCTTCCATTTTGCCCATATGATAAGAAAGGCTGTCGGGGTCGCTTGTGAGGATGCATTCGCCGGGAGCGGAGAGCGTTGCGCCCCACTCAACGGTTACACCCATTGTGTGGTTTTTGCCGATGATTTCGGCAATGCCGGGTTCGGGAATACCGTTCTGAAGGGTAACGATAACACCGTCATCTGTCATAAAGGGCTTGAGGAAGGTGACAACCTCAGCATTGAAAAGCTGTTTTGTCATAAGGAAGATAACTTCATATTTGCCGCTCATTTCATCGGGAGTGATGGCGGTAACGGGAACGTTCATTTCAACGGTACCTTTGATAGTTGCTCCTTTTTCGTTAAGCGCAGCAACGTGAGCTTTGTTGCGGTTGACAAGTTCAACGGGAACACCGTTTTTGGTCATATAAGCTCCGAGAACGGTACCGAGTGAGCCTGCACCGTAAATTGCACATCTCATTGTAAAAACCTCCGTATAAAATATTACAGTAAAGAGTATAGCAAAGTGTTATTGTTATTTCAATCGAAAAATCAACATTTATGAAGAAAAATAGTGCTTTAAAAGAACAAATAAAAAATTTTAAAATTTTTTGAAAAATGTGTTGACAAATCGGAAATGATATATTATAATAAACAAGCTTTCTACGGAAGCGTGTTATATGGCGGCATAGCTCAGAGGCTAGAGCAACCGGTTCATACCCGGTAGGTCGTGGGTTCAAATCCAACTGCCGCTACCAATATTCCGGCCCGGTGGTCAAGCGGTTAAGACACCGCCCTTTCACGGCGGTAACACGGGTTCGATTCCCGTCCGGGTCACCACAAAAAACGACTTGTTGAAAAACAAGTCGTTTTTATTTTTGCAAAAATATATATTTTCGTCAGACAAATTTCTCAATATGTCTTAACCTTCCGCTGTTTTTGGGCAAATTTGCAAATTTGCACATTGTATGACAAAATATGTAATGATAAAATCTAAACCGTCTTGTGTTATCTATTATTTAAAATGGTATATATTAAACGGAGGGTATTAAAATGAAAAAAATTCCCGCAACAACAACCTATGATCTTATCCCTGCACAGGATATGATTCAGTTTATGCTCAAGCACAGCTTTTTCCACAAGCAGGTTACACAGATTCCCGAATCAATGATTGTTGATAAAGAGCTTGACTTTGAAGTTATGGAAAAAGCCTTCAACATCGAAATCGAAAGAAACGATTGCCTTCGTCTTCGCTTCTTCAAGGAAAAAGGAAAAATCAAGCAGTATTTTCTTGATGAATACAAGCATGAGAACATTCCCGTTTTTAACTTCAAATCAGAAGAAGAGCGCAAAGAAATCCTCGGAGCTGATGCACAGAAGCCTATCAGAATGCTCAAGGACGAAACATTCAGAATCAAGTTCTTCCGCACTCACGATAACCGTTCAGGTGTTTATCTTTGCGTTCATCACCTTGTTATGGATAATGCGGCTGTTTTCATTTTCTTCGCAGATCTCTTTGCAATTTACGACAGCCTTATGAACGGCACTCCGATGCCCAAGCCCCTCGGCAAATATGAAGATATAATCAAAAAAGAGCTTGCTTATGTTGCAAATCCCGAAAACCTCAAGAGAGAAGAAGCAGCTTATACCGAATACATGACCAAGAACGGCGAGCCTCTCTATCTTGGCGTTGAAGGTCCCAAGCTCCTTGAAGCAGAACGCGAAAAGAAGAAAGATCCCTCAATAATGGCTCCCTCACTTTTCGACCCCATCCATGATAAGGCAGGTCTTGTTAAATACAGCCTTCCCTATGATGACAGCCAGAAAATTTTTGAATTCATGAAGGAAAACGGCGTTGGCGGCGAATGTCTTGTTCAGCTTGCAATGCGTCTTCATGTTTCAAAAATCAACAACAGACACAATGATACATATTTCATTGTTCTCTGTCCCAGACGCCGCACCCTCAGCGAAAAACGCGCAGGCGGCAACCTCGCAGTTCCCCTTCCCTGGAGAATCGTTCTTCCCGAAGAAACAACATTCATGGAAGCTCTTCACAAAATGAGCGAAATCCAGTTCTGGGCATTCCAGCACATGAACTATCCTTATCTCGAATATCGTAAGCTTCAGCAGAAGCTCTTCAATTATCCTCCCGCAGCAGGCGCATCAACAATGATGTTCTCGTGGTTCCCCCTTGAAGCAGGCACCATGAGCAACTGGGAGTATGAGTTTGAAGGCTATTCGCTCGGCAGATATATCATGGTTCTCTATGCATTCGCAATGAAGGATGCTCACACAGGCTGCCTTAAGCTTTCAAGCATGCACAGAACAAAATTCGTAAGCAGAGAAGATATTGATTCTCTTCACGAGGGCACAGCAAAAGCTCTTATGCTCGGCGTTGAGAATCCCAACATGACTCTCGGCGAAATTATGGACAGAATCTGATTTTCAAACCCTTTGCTTTTTGCAAAGGGTTTTTCTTTCAGATATTTAAACAGTAAAATATTTCTTTTTTGCGTTATTTTTCTTTTTTAGAATTTTACTCGGAATAAAAAGTAATATAATGAAAATGATAAAAAAGATAAATTTCGGGGGAATAAAAAATGAAAATGAAGAAAGCTGTCGCTTTGATTCTGGCGATTGTTCTTGCTTTTGCAGGAATGCTCACGGGATGCAAAAGAAACGAAACCAAGCCCGTCAATGATAATAACACAGCGGTTACCGATAACAAAGAAACCGTATCTTCGTCTGAAACCGAAGTAACAACCGCGAAGCAAACCAAATATTCATCTAAAGATAAGCTCATCGCTTTAACCTTTGATGACGGTCCGTATAAGAAAACAACCAACAGAATTCTTGATACTCTTGAAAAAAACAACGGCGTTGCAACCTTCTTCCTTGTCGGTTATAACATTCCTGATAACGCAGAAACCATTTCAAGAGCACACCGCATGGGCTGTGAAATCGCAAACCACACCCAGGACCATAAAATTCTCACAAAATGCAACGCAAACACTATTGCAGAGCAGGTTAAAGGCCCCAATGAGTCAATAAAAACTCTCACAGGTATCGAGCCCAAGCTTTTCAGAGCACCCGGCGGAGAATATAAAGGCGTTGAAGACGAAATAGGTATGCCCCTCATTCAATGGACTATAGACACCAAAGACTGGAAAGCCAAGGATTCTTCAAACAAAAACAGAAGCGAAGCAGAACGAAATGCAGAGCTTCGCAGAATAGCGGATGATGTTGTTCTGAACGCAGAAAGCGGTGATATTGTGCTTATGCATGACATCTATGATTTCACCGCCGATTTATGCGAGCTCATTATCCCTGAGCTTACCGCAAAAGGCTTCAGACTTGTAACCGTCAGCGAGCTTTTCGAGGCTTACGGCGAAGAGCTTGAAAGCGGAGAAGTTTACCGCTATGCAAAAGTCCCCGAAGAAGCAACCGAGCCTTTCACCGAAGTGCTTGCAACCGGAAATTATACCATTAAAACAAAAGGCAGTCCCCTCAATATGAGAGCCGATGCAAATGCAGACGCACCCGTTGTTGCCAAAATTGCCAACGGCACTTGCGTTTCTGTTTCAAAATCCGTTGCCGGCTGGGCATATGTTTCATACGAAGAACATGCTGGCTGGGTAAACGCAAAATACCTTATCAGAAACCAATAAAATCAAAGCATCTGCATTAAACGGCAGATGCTTTTTGTTCATAAAATTTTTTCAAACAAATTCAGGATTTTATGTTAACATTTGGCGAAATATATGTTATAATATTAATTCAGTTGTTAAAACAATGTAATTAATATATGCAGGTGATATTGTGAGCGATAAAAAACGGCGTTCGGGTGGCTTTGAAGATATTCAGAGCTACAGTACACCGAAAGGATTCAAAAATAAAATAAAATATTTTACGGATTTCAAAATCAAGCCCTTCTTTCTGAGAAACAAAAAAAGAAATCTCAAGGCTATTCTCAGCCTTGCTATTTGCCTTGTGCTTGTTTTCTCTGCAGTGGGCGGTGCTTATGTAAGAAAGATTTTCTCTCTTATCAACTACAGCGAGGGTTCATTCGGCAATCCCGATGCAACCTTTGCCGCTGAATATGAAGAAAATATCAGCTACGAAACAATCTATGACATTGAAGGCGCAGAATCGCTTAAGGATTTGCTCAAATCATGGGCAACCAACCGCGGCGAACATCTTCACAGTAAGAATGTTATAAACGTTCTTCTTATCGGTGAAGATAACGAGGACGGCTCATCCCGTTCTGACTCAACAATGCTTGTTTCGGTTAATACGAAAACAAAAAAAATCACCATTTCTTCTTTCCTGCGTGATTCTTATACTTATATGGACATCAACGGTCATGAGCGTTATGACAAAACCAACCATTCCTATTCATGGGGCGGTCCCGCAAAGCTTATGGAAGTTTTGTCAAACAACTATAAAATTGAAATTGACCATTTTGTTTCAATCAACTATGAATCTTTCATAGCGGCTGTTGATGCTTTGGGCGGAATATCCGTTCCCGTAACCGAAAAAGAAGCCAACTACATGAATCGCACAACCCGACTCAAAGGCTTTGAAAGCGGCGAAAATGTTCTTCTTGACGGTGAGCACGCCCTTGTTTATGCCCGAATCAGAAAGCTTGACAGCGAGGTTGAAAGAACAAGAAGACAGCGCGAACTCATATCATCGCTCATAACCAGTGTCAAATCTTCTTCGCTCGCAGACCTCAATAACGCAATCCAGACCTTCCTTCCATATGTAACAACAAACTTCAGCACAAGCGAAATTCTTTCGCTCGGCACAAAGGCAATAACCGACGGTTGGCTCAAATTCGATATAAGCAGCACCGTTATGCCTGCCGAAGAATACCGTATGGCGATGTCACATTTCAGAACCTATACAGGCTATCTCGATGTGTGGATTGTTGATTATATAAGGGCAGCAAGAGATCTGCAGCTTCTTCTTTATGATAACACCAACATCGAAATCAATCCCGAAACTCATATTTCGGCGCTTGAAATGGTAAACGGCAGCTATTCATCAGAAAACGACTACAGCACCACCGAAGAAGAAACAACAACCAAAAAATATTACTTCTTCAACGGCTATGACTATGATGAAACAACCACCCGCTACCGTGATTATACTCTTCGTTTCCCTTATAACAATAACGGTGACGAAGAAACAACCGAAGAAGAAGAAACCTTCGATTACAGCGAATATGTTACCGAGGAGGAAACCTCCTACAGCTATTATTACGAAATCGGATATTAAAAAAGGGAGCTTGAGCTCCCTTTTTATTTTGCATTTCTATTGACATACACAGTATATATAATGTTATAATAAACAAAATCCTTAAAATAAAGGTGATATTATGAAAGCAAAAATTACTCTTGCAAAAGAATTCAGAATCGGTGATATTGATAAGCGTATTTACGGCTCATTCATTGAGCATCTCGGCAGAGCTGTCTACGGCGGAATTTATGAGCCGGGTCATCCCGCTGCAGATGAAAACGGTCTTCGCAAAGATGTTATCGACCTTGTAAAAAAGCTCAACGTTCCCATCGTACGTTATCCCGGCGGTAATTTTGTTTCAGGCTATAATTGGGAAGACGGCGTCGGACCCGTTGAAAAAAGACCCAAACGCCTTGAACTCGCATGGGGCACAACAGAGCCCAACTATTTCGGCACCAATGAATTCCTTGATTGGTGCAAAAAAGCAAATACCGAATGTATGATGGCGGTAAATCTCGGCACAAGAGGTCCCGAAGAAGCCCGCAATCTTGTTGAATACTGCAACCATAAATCAGGCTCCTACTGGTCAGATTTAAGACGTTCTCACGGCGTTGAAGAGCCTCATAATATCAAGCTCTGGTGCCTCGGAAACGAAATGGACGGTGCCTGGCAGATGGGTGCAAAAACTGCTTTTGAATACGGCAGAACCGCCCTTGAAGCTTCAAAACTTATGAAATGGACCTCTCCCGGCATTGAAACCGTTCTTTGCGGTTCATCCAGCCGAAATATGAGCACCTTTGCAAAATGGGAAGCCGAAAGCCTTGAAATTGCATATGACAGCATTGATTATGTTTCATTGCATCAGTATTACGGCAACCATGATGACGACGTTCAGTCATTCCTTGCAAGAACTCTTGAATTTGATGATTTCATTTATTCAATAATCTGCACCTGCGACTATGTAAAGGCAAGAAAGCGTTCAAAGAAAACAATTAATCTTTCCTTTGATGAATGGAATGTATGGTATCATTCAAACAACGCACCTTATGAAAAATGGAGCGTTGCACCTCCCCGGCTTGAAGATATTTATAACTTTGAGGATGCACTTCTTGTTGGCTCACTCATGATAACTCTTCTTCGCCATTGCGACAGAATCAAAATTGCCTGCCTTGCACAGCTTGTTAATGTTATCGCTCCCATTTTCACCCAGACAGGCGGCGGAGTTTTTGAGCAAACAACCTTCTTCCCCTTCATGCATCTTTCAAACTACGGCAGAGGCGCTGCTCTTCTGCCCCTTATCGATTGCCCGAAGTATGACTGCAAAGCCTTCACCGATGTTCCCTATCTTGAAGCTATTGCAACATATGATGAAGAAAATGAAGAAATGGCAATTTTCTGCGTAAATAAGAGCCTTGACGAAAGCGCCGTTCTTGATGTTAACCTTATGGATTTCGCAGGTTATAAGCCCGTTGAGTTTATTTCAATGGACGGCTATGACAAGAAGGACGAAAACTGGTTTGACAACATCAAAGTCAAGCCCCATAACAATCCCGTTCCCGAAATCGATAACGGTATGCTCACAGCAGAACTCAAGCCCTTCAGCTGGAATGTTATCAGACTTAAAAAATAATCACAAACCCTGAAAGCACAGACGGTGTTTTCAGGGTTTGTCAACTTTTAACATAAAACTTGAATATGTTGACATGCTATATGTTTATATGTTATAATCAAACAAATGGCTGTGCCGCTTCAATAAAAACAGAAGGCATGGTTGAAAGTGAGGAAAAACAATGAAAAAACCCGTTACCCTTGATGCAAACGGCTACCGCAAATTCGGTATGCTCGATAAAGTGTCATATGCCGCCGGCGACTTCGGCTGCAATATGAGCTTTGCTCTCAAATCCACAATTATGGCAATTTTCTGGACACAGTTTATGGCTCTCGGCGAAGAATTATACGCCACTCTTCTTCTTGTAGTTCAGGCTTGGGATGCAATCAACGACCCCCTTCTCGGCTCTCTCTTTGATGCCGACAAGAGAAAATATAAAAGAGGCAAGTTCAAAACATATATATTCATCGGCGCTCTTGGTCTTTTATTCTCAGGTCTTTTCTTCTTCCTTCCCATTCCCAACGCTGCTCTTGGTTTGAGATGCGTGATGTTCGTACTCGGTTATGTTCTCTGGGATGCATTCTACACCGTTGCCAATGTTCCTTACGGCTCAATGATGTCTGTTATCACAACAGACGGTGCTGAACGCTCCGAGCTTTCAACCTGGCGTTCAATCGGCTCTATGATAGGCAACATTGTTCCCATGGTTGTTCTTCCCATCATCTGCTATGATGCAAGCGATAACCTTAAGGGCGAAGTTGTTTTTGTTGCAGCAATTATCATGGGCGTTCTCGGTCTTATTGCATTCTCATTCATGCTTAAAACAACAGAAATCCGTGTTGAAGAAAACTCGGTTACAATCAGCGAAAAGAAGCAGAAGTTCAATCCCATCAAAGCTTTCGGCAATTTCATCAAGAACCGTGCAGCTGTTGGTGCAACTCTTGCAGCTATGGCAATGTTCATCGGTATGCAGGGTTCACAGACTGCAACAACCGTTCTCTTCCAGTCATATTTCGGCAACGCAAAGGCATCGGGTATCATTATGCTTATCAGCTATCTTCCCATGTTCTTCTTCATGCCTTTCATCAAAAAAATCGTTAACAAGTTCGGCAAGAAAGAAGCCTGTGCCGCAGGTGCAGCAGTAAGCACCTTCGGTGCTCTCCTTCTCTTCCTTCCTCTCGGTAACGGACCCGCAGGTCTTATCGCATATATCATTGCCCAGGCATTCTTCGGTCTCGGTCTCGGTTTCTACACCTGCGTTTCATGGGCACTTATGGCTGACGCTATTGACTACAACGAGTGGAAAAATCACACCAAAGAAGAAGGTACTGTTTATTCACTTCATTCATTCTTCAGAAAACTCGCTCAGGGCGTTGGTCCCTCAGCAGTTATCCTTATTATGAGTGCACTCGGCTATAACGGTGAACTCGGAGCTAACCAGCCCTTCGAAGTTGCAGTAAATATGAAGTGGCTTGTTGCCGCACTCTACACCTTCAGCGCAATCGTTATGTTTGTTTCAATCGCTTTCGTTTATGACCTCAACAAGAAGAAGGTTGCTGAAATGACCGCAGAACTTGAAGCAAGACGCTCCGCAGAAGAAACAAAAGCTTAATCAGTCTGTTCCGTATCCGGCAGATAACCTTTCTGTCGGATACTTTTTATATCAAAAGGAGGTAATTCAAATGAGAAATATAGTAAACTTCAATGCTAAATGGGCTTTCACAAAGAAGTTTGATGAAATTCCCGCGCAGATTCCTGCAGATTGGTATTGGGTAAATCTTCCCCATTCATGGAACGCAATCGACGGTCAGGATGGCGGTAATGATTATTTCAGAGGCACATGCCTTTACGCAAAAACTCTTGACAAAATGGATTTGCCCGAGGCAGACCGCTATTATCTTGAAATACGCGGTGCAAACTCTTCCGCTGATGTTTATGTTAACGGCAAGAAACTTGCACATCACGACGGCGGCTATTCAACATGGCGCGTAAACATCACCGATGTGCTTGAAAGAGAAAATATTTTTGTAATCGCTGTAGATAATACCGCAAACCAGACCGTTTATCCCCAGGTTGCAGACTTCACTTTTTATGGCGGTCTTTACAGAGATGTTAACATCATCTGCGTTAATGAATCTCACTTTGACCTTGATTATTACGGCGGTCCCGGCATTATGGTTACTCCCGAAATCTGTGGCAAGGACGCAAAAATCAACGCAGAAGTATGGGTAACCGATGCAAAAGAAAACCAATCAATCCGCTACACAATTCTTGATGCAGAGGGCAACGAAATTGCAAAATCGGAAACAGCTGAAACAAAAGCTGTTCTTGACATTGCAGATGTTCACCTCTGGCACGGCAAAAAAGACCCTTATCTTTACACCCTCAAGGCAGAGCTTATTGAAAACGGCGAAACAATCGACACGGTTTCAACAAGATTCGGTTGCCGCACATATAAGGTAGACCCTGAAAACGGATTCATTCTCAACGGCGAAGAATATCCCCTTCGCGGCGTATCCCGCCATCAGGACCGTTGGGGACTCGGCAATGCTCTTCTTCCCGAGCACCATGAAGAAGATATTGACCTTATCTGCGAGGTTGGTGCAACAACAATCCGCCTTGCTCACTATCAGCACGATCAGTATTTCTATGACCTCTGCGATGAAAAGGGTCTTGTTATCTGGGCAGAAATCCCTTATATTTCACAGCATATGCCCACCGCACGCGAAAACACAATTTCGCAGATGAAAGAGCTTATTATCCAGAACTATAACCACCCCTCAATTGTTGTATGGGGTCTTTCAAATGAAATTTCAATGAAGGGCGATGACGATCCCGACCTTCTTGAAAATCATAACATTCTCAATGACCTTTGCCATGAAATGGACAAAACCAGACTCACCACCATTGCAGCAGTTTCGCCCTGCTCAATCGAAAGCCCCTATATTCAGATTCCCGA
>JAEIGA010020732.1_pt1 | contig 10019 bp, 7 predicted proteins | sample 9270691 | NCBI WGS metagenome assembly JAEIGA01 (sample SAMN17057246, study PRJNA624740) | gut metagenome | biome: biome; isolation source: fecal sample | host: Bos grunniens | place: China: Xizang | collected 2019
CACTCCACCAAGGTAACGTAGCCATAGCGGCGCAATACCTTGAAGTGTGTCACGGCATGCTTACCGTCCGAGCCATCGGCAAAGACATACATCTGCAAGCGCTCCTTGGGGCTACGGCCAATATTTCCGATGATAGTACCCTCATCCTCAGCGATATTACCCCACACGAGGGCCACGTAGCGGCGATAGATGGTATGGTCAAAAAATTGCTTGGCAAGGTGTGCATGTGCCTTCTCGTTCTTAGCCACAACCAACAAACCCGAGGTATCCTTGTCGATACGGTGCACAAGGCCCGCACGAGCGTTGCCCTCGGAGAACATAGGCAAGTTCTGCAAATGGTAAGAGAGCGCATGCACCAGCGTGCCGCTATGGTTACCCACACCAGGGTGCACAACCATGCCCGCAGCCTTATTCACCACGATGATGTCGTCGTCCTCATAAACGATGTCTAACGGTATATTTTCGGGCACTATCTCCTCCTTGCGTCGGGGATATGGCATGACGATAGATATCTGGTCGAGGGGCTTAATCTTGTAGCTCGACTTCTGGGGCTTGCCATTAACGAGGATATTTCCACCATCGGCAGCCGTCTGAATACGGTTACGTGAGGTATTTTCAAGACGGATGGTAAGGTACTTGTCAAGACGCATCATCGACTGCCCCTTATCCACCGTCACAGCAAAATGCTCATACATCTCGTCGCCCTCCTCAACAGAGTCGGAGGCTACCATATCGAGCTCGTCGTCGAGCAACTCGCCATCAATGCTCTTAGCGCTAAAATCTTTCACACTCAAAAAGTTTTTGATTATTAGAGAGCAAACTCATCGTCAACATCCTCTACAACATCATCTGAGGTCGTTGTCGTAGATGCCTTAGCTCCATCGTCAACCTTTGCAGCCTCGACAGCAGCCTGAGCCTCTACCTCAGCACCAGCAGCCTGTGCACCATCGGTCTGTGTGCTGCCCTCGACAGCCTCGCCGCCCTCGGCATTCGCTGCGGCCTCAGCCTCGAGGCGTGCCTGCTCCTCGGCAGCCAAGCGCTCCTGCTCCTCTTTTAGGCGAGCCTCCTCCTGAGCCTCCTGCTCCATAAGCAAGCGCTGCTTCTCGAGATACTTGGCATTCTTATCCGAGATCTTCGATAGTGAGTCGATAAGTTGCTCATCACAAGTGAGATACAACGATACCTTAGTGCCTCGTGCAACACCCTTCTTAGCAGGCTGCGTCTGCATATACACACGTGCTATACGGCGACTCTTAAGGTCGCTAACAGTCTCGTCGTAGACAATCTTATTGACATTAAGACCACTCGCCCACAAGGCACTCTGCGCCTGGTGTAGGCGCATACCCATCAATCGTGGCACAGAGGTGATATGCTTATCCGCACGATAGCCCACATGAAGCGTCACAGGCGAGCCATAAGGCATTGTTATATTGGTGCTTCGGGTGATTGTTCTACCGCCTACCGACTGATCAAGAACCATATCGGAGTGGTGGTGCTGGCGATAAACAAGCTCCTTGATACGGAAGCCATCACGCTCCAACTGATTGAGTGCCTGGCGTATAGGCATGTGACCAACATAAGGCACCTTAACCTGGCGTCGAGCATAGGCATTCACCGTAAGATAGATCTTTCTATCGGGCTTCACCGTAACCTCACGCACGGTCGAAGGTGCTGGCATCTGGTCGATAACCATGCCACCATCGATATCGGTCTCGTACACCGAGTCACGAACAACAATCTCGAGGTTCAGATCTTCTGCAACCTTGCGTGCATCCTCAAGATTCATCTCGATGAAGTTAGGCACAACGATACTCTTGTTGTGACGTGTACCCAACATCAAACCAAAGTAGACCAAGAGCACAACGGCAATACCAAATAAGCCGACAAACATCATGTTGAACAACACAATATGACGCTTATACGCACGCATAAAACCGCTCTCAGCAGCCTTAGCGCCACCCTTTGTTGTGTCTACCTCTGATCTGCTTGCAGGCTGAGCCGCTGTCGACTCCTGCTTGCCCATCTTCTTCTGCTTCTTCATTTTATTATCTCGTTTTTTATCTTCCTTCTTCTCTTTGGCATCGTCTGCCCTGTTAGCATCTCTCACCACAGGCTCTGCCAACTTAGGCTTCGTCGATACTTCACCCTCCGACAGCGCACTACGGCGCAACTCACGATAGTGCGTATCACGCTCAACAGCCACAAAGCCCGCATCGTGAACCAACGACTCGAGTTCGGCAACACTCATCGAGGGGCGTGCATCAGCACCTGCCATCGAGTAGATCTTTGTCGAGTCGTCAATAGTGCCATCGATGTCATCAGCGCCAAAGGCCAACGCCATCTCTGTGACACTCTTGCCGTATGCCACCCAATATGCCTTGATGTGGGGTATGTTATCGAGGAATATTCGGCTCATGGCTATCGTGCGCATATCCTCCTCCACCGAGCACTCGCCAATCTCCGACATGCGGTTGTTGCGACTGCGATACTTCAATGGAATGAAGGCGTTGAAGCCTGGCGCTTCGTCCTGCAACTTACGCAGACGATCGAGGTGGTCAACACGCTGCTCGATGCTCTCAACATGGCCGTAAAGCATTGTGCAATTTGTAGGAATACCAAGCTTATGCGCTGTACGATGCACCTCCAACCACTCCTCAGACGAGCACTTATCGGGGCATAGCTTCGAGCGTAGCTCCTCGTCGAAGATCTCGGCACCGCCACCAGGAATACTCTCCATGCCCGCATCTTTGAGGCGCTGCATACCCTCGTCAAGAGTCAGTTCGGCACGACGTATCATATACAATATCTCTACTGCCGTATAGGCCTTAACAGCCACCTCGGGCAATGCTCGCTTCACACGACGAATCATCTCGCAATAGCTGTCGAGAGTATGGTCGGGGTGCACACCTCCAACGATATGTACCTCGGTGATGCCTGTGCCACGCATCTTTGCTGCACGCTCCTCAACCTCGTCGAGCGTCATGCTCCACGCATCGGCATCGCCCTGGCGGCGACGAAACGAGCAGAACTCACAGTTGAAGATACAGATGTTCGAGGGCTCGATATGAATGTTACGGTTGTAGTAGACAACCTCGCCACTCTCGGCACGCTTGCGGGCTGTGGCCAACTCGCCAAGCAACCACAATGGAGCATGACGCCACAACGTCACAGCATCCTCCACCGTAAGGCGCTCGCCACGACGCACATAGTCTACTATATGTGATATATTTTGCATTGCTACTTTGGAGCTTTAATGTAAACGATTATTGCAATTAGCGCAAATATTATATTCGGCAGCCACACACCAAACCAAGGTGTCATAGAGCCACTTATGGCAATCTGCTCGAAGACTCGGCCAAGCATGATATAGCTGAAGCATAGTGTAATGCCCAAGCCAATATGTACACCCATACCTCCTCGCACCTTGCGTGACGACAACGACACACCTATGAGCGTGAGGATAAACGTGGATATAGGATACGAGAAACGTGTATGGCGCTCAACCTCAATGATAAACACATCGTCCGAGCTCTTCTTGCGCTGCTGATAGATATAATCGTTAAGCTCGCCGATGGTCATAGTCTTTACCAGCGACTTTGTCTCGCCAAGCTCACGTGCGTCGAGGTTGATGAGCGTGTCGAGGTTACGATGCAGCTCGAAATCGTAGACGTTCTCTGCTGTGCGCCTATATGTCACATACTTAGATGCTGTCCAGCGGCCATGCTCCTCATCGAACTTAGCTCCCGAGGCCTCCAACTTAGCCACAAGCTCCGAGCCATCATACTGCTCAAGGGCAAAGAACGACACCGACTCGCCACGTGGGGTGTAGCCTCGCACATAGGCAAACGTGCCATCATCGATCTGGCGATAGGCATTCTCGTCGTAAAGCACACGCTGGTTACTCTTGATATACTGGCTCTCAAACTGGATGACATCACGCTGTGCCTGAGGTATAACCCACAGACTAAGAGTCATGTTGAGCATGGTGATGATGAATGCTCCCAGCATATATGGCCACATAAGTCGTCGGAAGCTAACGCCGCCCGACAATATTGCCACAATCTCGGTCTGCATAGCCAGCTTCGAGGTGAAGAATATCACAGCGATAAAGGTGAACAGCGACGAGAACTGACTTATGAAGTATGGGATAAAGTTAAGATAGTAGTCGTTGACCACTGCGCTCCAAGGGGCTTTAAGCTCGGTGAAGTCATCGACCTTCTCAACATAGTCGAACACTACGACAATGATGATAATCATCAGCAAGCCAAAGACGTAGGTCCTCAGAAATTTGCCAAGGATATATCTATCGAGAGTTCGATATGCTGGTATTGAGGGTATGCGATAAAATCTCATAATTCGATGTTTAGCTACATGTTAGCCAATTATAGTCTGCGTGCGAGTTTTATGACCATCTCTTCCTTCCATGCCTTGAAGTCACCAGCAATGATATGCTTGCGTGCCTCACCCACCAGCCATAGGTAGAATGCCGTGTTGTGCAACGAGGCAATCTGTGCTGCAAGCATCTCCTTGCAGACTACAAGGTGGTGCAAATAGGCCTTGGTGTAGACCTTATCGACGAAGGTGACACCATTAGGATCTATTGGCGAGAAGTCGTCCTCCCACTTTTTGTTGCGAATGTTTATCACACCCTCTGACGTAAAGAGCTGACCATTGCGGCCGTTGCGTGTAGGCATAACACAATCAAACATATCGACACCTCGGTCGATAGCCTCGAGGATGTTGACAGGCGTGCCGACACCCATCAAGTAGCGAGGCTTATCAGCCGGCAGCACCTCATTACACACCTCAATCATAGAGTACATTACGTCGGTAGGCTCGCCTACTGCTAAGCCACCAATAGCATAGCCATCGGCATTGTACTGCAACACGTTGCGTGCTGCACGCTCACGCAGGTCGGCATAGCCACAACCCTGCACAATGGGAAATAACGACTGGTAGTGCCCCCACTTAGGTGCTGTCTGGTGGTAGCGGTTGAAGCAGCGGTCGAGCCATCTCTCAGTCAGTGCCAACGACTTTGCCGCATAGTCGTGTGGTGCATCGCCTGGAGGACACTCGTCGAAGGCCATCATGATGTCGGCACCGATAGTACGCTCGGTGTCGATGACGCTCTCTGGCGTAAAGACATGGCGTGAGCCGTCGATGTGCGACTGGAAGTGGCAACCATCCTCTTTAAGCTTGCGGCATGCCGCCAACGAGAAGACCTGGAAGCCGCCGCTATCTGTAAGCATAGGCTTCTGCCACGACGAGAATTGATGTACACCACCCGCCTTCTCGATGATATCCATGCCTGGACGGAGATATAGGTGGTAGGTATTGGCCAAGATAATCTGCGCCTTAGCCTCATGCTCGATGTCACGATGAAAGATTCCCTTCATTGCCGCAGCAGTACCCACAGGCATGAATATCGGGGTTTCGATAGGGCCATGATCGGTCTGGATAAGGCCAGCACGTGCCTTGCTATCCGAAGTAGTATATTGTAAAGTAAACTCCATATATGTATATATAACGCACAAAGATAGGAAAAATTCCCTAATCCACCAAACCAAAATCGACCTCTCACACTATTTTTATCACACATAGTCGCAACATGCAAAAAAGAGCAAAATGTTTGGGCCACAGATTTGGGCGTTTACATTTTTTTGACTATATTTGCACGTTATATCTAACTAAACGTAGCTATGCATTTTTTTAGCAATATATTGGACTCTTACTCATGGCAAGGCATTGCACTCGTAGTGCTGCTCATCTCACTCTTTTTTGTGCAGTTCTACTACTATGTAGTAAGCTATCGTCGCATCCACCGTTTTCGTCTGATGCACCGCAACGACAAATACTGCGAAAAACCATATATCTCGGTCATCGTGGCTGTGCGTGGCGAGGACGAATATTTCCTCAGCAACCAGCTCCACAAGCTCCTCTCGCAGAGCTACGATGTATATGAGATTGTCGTGGTCTACATCGGCCGTGACGTAGACTACTACGCCGAGTTGCAGCGCATACGCGACCAACGCTCAAACATGAAGCTCACGAAGATGAGTGGCAATGGCCGCATCTACATCACCACAAAGCAGGCCTACAACGTGGGCATCAAGTCGGCGCAGTACGACAACCTACTATTCACCACCCCTTGTGCCATACCCGCAACCGACGAGTGGGTGACATACATGTCCTACGCCTTTGAGCGTGGAACAATCGTTGCTGGCGCTGTAGCACCACGCTTCAAGGAGGACAAGCTACGCACCTACCTCATGCGCATGACAGAGTTTCATTATAGCCGCAACCACATGGCTATGGCCGTAAACGACAGAATATACGTAGCTCCACGCAGCAACTTCGGCTTCACACGCAAGCTCTACGAGGCCACACGAGGCTTCAACCACCTCAACATGGACATCGGCGAGAACGACCTATACATACAGTCGATAACCTCGCCACGACGCAGCGCCGTGATGCTCTCGCCTAAGTCGCTCGTCTACGAAGATCGTCCATCGACATGGGGCGATTGGCTCGACATTGTGCGCTACAACCGCTCGACAGCACCCTACTACCCCACCTCTATCGGCACTTTCCAGCGCTGGGAGGCTGGTAGCCGCATGCTCTTCTTCATGGTGGCGCTTGCAATTATGGTGATACTACCTCTCGAGCTAAAAATTGTAGCAGCCGTCGTAGCCCTACTTCGCTATATCATGGTGTTGCTATCAACACGCAAGTCGGCAGATAAGTTTGGCGAGAAGGATATTCTCCTAAAATACTGGATATACGACCTTATAGGTCCTGTTATTGACTTTGTCATCGGACTCAAGCAGAGCAACAATAGCCCTAAGGCATGGATCTAAAAGAGTATATCATAGCATCGGACCACCAGCTCATCAAGCTGGCCTCGGAGGGCGACCACCAAGCCTTCGAGCACCTCTTCATGCGCTATAACGAGGCTATACACCACCTCTTCGAGCAACGTCTTAGCGACAAGGATGTGGCCAACGACCTGCTGCAAGAGACCTTCATCAAGGTATATCTCCACATTGGCGACTACTCCGAGAGCTATACCTTTGGTCAGTGGGTATATACCATCGCCCGCAACACCCTCGTAGACTACCTACGCCGCCGTGCCGACGATGTGTCCATCGACGAGAAGTTTATAGCGCCAATGGCCACAACACCCTCGCCCGAGGAGAGTGTGATAATAAACCAGCGCACAGCCCACTTCGAGGCCTCGCTCAACGAGATTCCCGAGGACTACCGCCAGATTATCGAGATGCGCTTTTTGGACGAATACTCCTACGAGGAGATTGCCGAGAAGCTCGGCCGCCCGCTCAACACCATAAAGACGCAGATACGCCGAGCTAAGGCCGCCGTCTGCAAGATGATATTAGACAAAGAGTAGCCAACGAAACGTAGTGGCTCATCATAATTTTCGACGTAGAGTGCAAATTAAGAGTATGAATAGCGAGATTATAACACAATATTTTCCTGAGCTCACACCTCACCAGAGGGAGCAGTTTGAGGCATTGGGCACGCTCTACGAGGAGTGGAACGCCCGAATCAATGTGGTGTCACGCAAAGACATGGAGCACCTCTACACTCGCCACATACTCCACTCGTTGGCCATTGCCAAAGTGTGCGAATTTGAGGCTGGCGCTACGGTTGTGGATATTGGTTGCGGAGGAGGCTTTCCCTCAGTACCTCTGGCCATCATGTTCCCCGACACAGAGTTTATCGGCGTAGACTCAATCGCCAAGAAGATACGTGTTGTCGAGGGTATTAAGACGGGTGCTGACATCAAGAATTTGAAGGCCATAAACTCACGTGCCGAGCAGCTCGGCATCAAGGCCGATTATGTGGTGTCACGTGCTGTTACCGAGATGGCAAGGTTTATGCCTTGGGCATGGGGGCTCTTGCGCAAGGGGCAGCGAGGCACACTACCCAACGGCATCCTCTATCTCAAAGGTGGAGAGCTTGCCGAGGAGCTTGCAGCAACACGCCGCAAGTGGGACTTGTACGACATTCGCACAATGTTCGACAACGAATTTTTCGAAACTAAGAAGGTTGTATACACCAAGAAAGATTAGGATACAATGAACCAATATCGTAAACTTACACTCGACGAGCGCTCGGAGCTTGAGCGTCGTGGCTGCCATGCCGAGAGTTGGGACAACGTGGATGTTGCCCCCGACTTCTGCGTGGAGCAGCTGTGCAACGTGCGCCTTGAGGGTGAGATACGCATTGGCTCAGGCAGCTACATATCATTCTCAACACTAAGAAATTACACCATTGGACGCAACTGCCATATCGACTCGGTGCTACGCATGGAGTGTCGCCACTCGTCGCTCTTTGGCAATGGCGTTATGGTGGCTACCGTCAACGAGAATGGTGGCCGCAGCATACCGATTTACAACGAGCTTACCTCGCAGATGGCCTACCTCATGGCCATGATGCGCAACAAGGTGGCTATGACCGAGGAGCTACAACGCAAGGTAATGGCCGAGGCCGAGAAGATGCGTAGCGAGATTGGACGTGTGGGCAATAATGTCACTATCCTTGGCGTAAGATTTATACGTGAGGTGAACATTGCCGATAACGTAAATATCGAGGGTGCTTCACACCTCGAAAACGGTACAATCCTCGAGGGTTGTAGCATAGGTGTCGATGTGCGAGCTAAGGACTTTATCGCAGACTGCCACTCGGTAATCGAGAGCGGAGCATGCATCGAGCGCTGCTTCATGGGCGAGAGGTCGCATCTGGCAAATGGCTTCACCGCTGCCGACTCACTCTTCTTTGCCAACTGCCACTTCGAGAATGGCGAGGCAGCAGCGATTTATGCTGGTCCATTCACCGTGTCGCACCACAAGTCATCGTTGCTCATAGCTGGCATCTTCTCGTTCTTCAACGCTGGTAGTGGCACCAACCAGTCGAACCACCTGTTTAAGAGTGGCGCTGTGCACCAGGCCGTGCACCTTCGAGGCTCGAAGTTTGGCAGCAATGCCTATGTTATGTCGCCCGCCATCGAAGGCCCATATACTGTGATTCTTGGCCGTCACACACGCCACCACGACACCCAAGATATGCCTTATAGCTATCTTATCGAGGAGGGTGGCCACTCGACGTTGGTTCCCGCCATAGCCCTCACGAGCTACGGCACAGTGCGTGACATTGAGAAGTGGAAGCAGCGTGATAGGCGCACCGCCAAGCACGACAACATACACTTCGAGGAGCACAACCCCTATCTCACAGGCAAGATGCTGCGAGGTGTCGACATCCTCACACGTCTGCATGAGGACGACACTGAGGCCAAGGAATACAACTACAACCGCACGACGATAAAGGCTACGATGCTTCAACGAGGCATCAAGCTATATAACAGCGCCATAGCAGCCTCCATCGGCTCGATGCTCAGTCGTGGCGACCTCAGCCGTGCTTCGGCCTTCGGCTGTGGCGAGTGGGTAGACATAGGTGGCCAGTATCTGCCATTCGAATATTTGGAGCGTATCATCGAGTGTGCCGAGAGCAAGGAGTCGACCATTGCCAACATTCGAGGGATGTTTGATAAGGCTATGGCAAGCTACGACGACATGGCAGCAGCCTACGCCTGCAACCTCTTAGGAGGCCTCCTTGGCCATACACCAACAAGCGACGACATAGAGGGGGCTATTGCAGCATCGAAGCGCATCATCGAGCGCATGCGTGAGAAGACCGAAGCCGACAGGCTGCGTGACACAGGCGTCGAGATGATGATAGGCTACGGCTACGACTTCCGCTCGGTTGACGAGCAGCTTGCCGACTTTAAGAATACACGATAACGCAAAAACCAAAACATAAACACTAAAACAAACAAGACTATGGAAAAGGTAAAAGTTTTGATCATTGGTAGCGGTCCTGCAGGTTTCACCGCTGCAATCTACACTTCACGTGCTAACCTCTCACCAGTATTGTACGAGGGTATCGAGCCAGGTGGTCAGCTCACAACAACCACCGAGATTGAGAACTTCCCAGGCTACCCA
>JAEIGA010020733.1_pt1 | contig 10019 bp, 3 predicted proteins | sample 9270691 | NCBI WGS metagenome assembly JAEIGA01 (sample SAMN17057246, study PRJNA624740) | gut metagenome | biome: biome; isolation source: fecal sample | host: Bos grunniens | place: China: Xizang | collected 2019
AAAGAGTATGCTGGTAATGCACGAGCTTTGGAGGCTCTCGAAAAAGCACACAAGGCTCGCTTGGCGAAGATACAACTCGAGGAGTCGGATAAGGAGGTGGCTGCTCGACGAGATGCGTACGAGGTAGCTCGTATACAGATGCTCAATCGCCATCGCCAGGAGATGGAAACATTCTCTGGCAGTGAGCGACAGCGTAGAGAGAAACGCAAAGAGCATTGGGCTGAACTAAACGCTCTCGATGAGACGTATCTCAACGAGATGATCACTACTCTTACCAACCTTGTGGACAACGCACAGGTAGGTGATATCAAAATTGGAGTGGAGTTGTCAGATGCAGACAAAGCAAAACTCTTGAAGCAGATTGAGGATCTTCGTCAGCAACTTGATAAACTCAAAAATACATCTGACTCAACAGAAGGATCCGAGCATTTCAGCGGCTCATTCCTCGGACTCAGTGGCGATGAGTGGGATAATATGTTAGAGGGCAGCCTTGAAGGTTGGCGAGAGTGGGCCGATGCTATTGCCACCATAGCTGGGGCTGTCGGAGAAGAGGTAATGAAAACTTGGGGTGCGGTTAACGACTTTATGGCTTCAAAAGAGAAGGCTGCACTTAAAGAGTATGAGAAGAGTAACAACGACAAGAAAAAGAGCCTCGAAAAACGATTAAAGTCGGGCTTGATAACCGAAGCGCAATACAATGCAGAGGTTGAAGCTATGGACGCCGAATATGAGGCATACCAGGAGGAGTTGGCATTAAAGCAGGCTAAACGCCAAAAGGCAATGAGTATTACCGAGTCGATTATCAATACAGCACTCGGTGTTACCAAGTCATTGACAGGTATGCCTTGGCCAATAAACTTAATTGCAGCTGCGGCTACTCTTGCTATGGGTGTTGCACAAACCGCACTTATTGCGGCGACTCCTATTACAACCGGAGCAGAGGAAGGTGGTCCGATTGGTAGCGGACTTATCGATGTGCGTAGAGAACAGGACGGCAAACCATTCCGGGCACGCCTCAATCCTAATCGACGGGGCTTTGTGTCATCGCCAACAGTGTTAGTGGCCGAGAACGGTACCGAGTATGTAATGCCGAATGAGGCTATTCAGAACCCAACCATTTATCCGTTGCTGTCAGCAATGGAGACAGCTCGTCAGAATGGCACGCTCGATACGCTCGACTTCTCTGCGATCTATTCGCCTCGCACTGCTCCTGGCCGAGCTGGTGGCGGATATGTTGGTCAAGAATATGCCTCATCGATGAGCGTAAATAGTTCGACAAATACAGATGATGCGTCATTGCGTGAAATGTTAGCACGAGTGCTTATTCGTTTAGACGAACCTCTCAATGCGCAGGTGGTGATGTTGGGCAAAAACGGATTAGTAGAGCAATATGATAAGTATAACAAACAAAAAAGTCGTGGTAAAATAGGAGGTTAGTATGTTAGAGATTATTACTGCATCAGGAGTATCGCTGGATTTAGATCCAGAGACCGAGTTTGAAATTGAGATGGAGAACCCAATGTTAAGCGACAGCCACATACCTGTCGCATACTCCACAAGTATAGCATTTACTCCTACGGCCAAAAATAAAAAAGTTTTTGGCTATCTCTCAGCAATGTATCGTGATCCAGATATAAAGGAGTTGTCCGTAACAATACACGCCAATGGTATTCCTTTGTTCTGGGGTATCTTGGAGTTTGAGAGTATAGAAGACGGAAAACTAAATTATACTTTTTCGGGTAAGAATTTAGAAGATAAATGGGGAGGTTATATACACAACCTATCTCATCTGTCAAAATTCATCATAAGAAGAGATAACTCTTCTCTCATACAATTTAATGGTCATCTTAAAAGCATACAACAAGGTCACGAAGCCTTTATTGATGATTTCGAACTCCCGATGCTTGTGGGAGAGGAAAACATCACAGATGTTGAGTATTCGAAGAATAATATCGGAGCAGAGAAGACAGAATATAAAGTGAAATATCACAACTATTATTGGATCCCGCTTGTGAGTGTTATATCACCAGCAGTAAAGGTGTCAAGTATCCTCTCAGAAGCGTTTAAGGATGTTACTATCTCCGATGAAATAGCGACACTGTATAACGCTCTATCCATACTTGGTTTACATCGCAGTAAGCAGTTGAGTCCTTTATATGGAATGCAACAAGAAGACTCTGGCCGACTTTTATTAGATATTGCTGATTCATTGCCCGAATGCACAATCATTGACTTGGTAACGAATATCACCAAGATATTCTGTGCTACTATTTTCAGGGAGGGTAGTTCATTAGTGCTCAAAACGAATAGAGAGGTATTGGCGAGTTCAACAACATTGGATTGGACTGATAAAGTTTCTGACGAATACTCTTTATCACAAGAAGCCGAATCATCTTATTCCTTCGGATTTTCAAATGATGAGAGTGAGAATACTTATACTACGGAGAGTGAATCTACACCTTCAGCGGACGGTACAATAGCAGATGTTGACTCTATGTTGGGTGTAATTGACGCTGTAACAAATAGCACAGACTATATAGCTGTGCGAAATCTGACAACGGGAGATATGTACTCAGGAAAGCAAATGACCATTACTACGGAAAAAGCTACAAAGTTCACTCTTCCTTATATGGATATGTTGTTACATAAAGTTCATAAAGTTGAGTCGGACGAAAGTAAGGAAAATTCCTTTGATAGCACCATCGACTTTAAGTGTGTTAGATGTATTCCTATCACTTCGGTATATGATTCAGATCCAACTTTTATACTACATCAAGTAAGCCCAATTATTCCATTCCCGGCGGCGGAAGATAATCGACCTTCCGATGTTTGGATTGGGGCATTGATGAACGGTCAATTGGTAGATAAGGGATGCAGCTTTGAACGACCATCTGAGACGAATCAACCTAATACATCGGAGGTCGCAGATGTAAATATCTCTATCGATCCTACTGTTCTATATCGTCGTTACCATAGACATTTTGCAGAGTGGTTGTCTGAAAATAGACGAGTGGTAACAACAGATGTGTTCTTGACATTGCCAGAAATATCGGACTTGCGTCTTTATAAAAAGGTTATGCTTTGTGGGCAAACTTTCTTGATAAAGAAGATAAGCCATACATTCACTGCAAACTCTCATTTTGTATCAACACGAGCGGACTTAATTGAGGTTCCGATGACCATTCAGGCTGATGATACAAATGTAATTACCATAGAATATTCAGGAGGCTATGAAGGTATGGTTTTCAAGGCAGTTGCAAAATATAAAGTAACATCTGAATTAATAGTTACCATAGTAGTGCTTGACTATGAATCAAGCACATCGGAAAAAGATATTACTTTGGTTATCCCGACAAATAGTACACAGAGTGAAGTTATGGAGGGAGTACCATTTGCAATTAAGAACATATCACCAAATGAAGATGCGGTGCAAATATACACTAACGGAGGAATAAAGCGAGTGTCGGCAGTGTAATCCTGTCCTTTTCGTATGCGGTTAGTGAGAGTATTTTTGTGAAAAAATAAGCTATGGATTCTATCAAATATACAAAATCAATATTCTCCCTCAATATGGAGGATATTATTACCAATGTCGGAGAGGACCGTAGTTGTCCTATTGTTATACATTCAAGCAATACACCTACAATAGCCTTTCGTCTTAATGCTATTGACGGTAATATACAATTGAGAACATCTGATATTGTTGACAATTATAGGCAACAATATGAACCACATATGGATAGTGAAAGCGATATTTGTACCGAGCAGGGATTAGATAGGGTAAGCATACAAATACGCAATGAGTCTGACGAATTCACTGCCGAGAGTTTTGCTATATACACAATTTTTGGAGGTTACGACAAAGATTGCATAGGTGATGAGCACGATTTTATTAAGCATAATTTTTTGAGCTGGCGACCACAATCCGACATTGTGGTACCTGGCATAAAACAAGAACTGTCGTTTGTAATTTATAATGAAGGAGCCGACACCTCCATTACATATCCTGCGACAAACCGAAAACTTTATGCTAAAATATACTTCAAGACGCTGCCTGCTGTCATAAAGGAACTCGCCGTTGTTTCTACGGACAAGACTCTTTTTCGATTAGATTGCTCATATAATAGAATTGTAAGCATCATTGCCGATGAAGTTGATGACGAAATAGTAGCCTATGATATTTATGGAGGAACGGATTCCAATGATATTAAATGCATCTCTATTAAACCACAGAGGTTTATCGTGCGTCAGAATAGTAGTTCCTATACGCACTTCTTCTTCCAAAACTCTTTGGGTGGCTTCGATACTATAACCGCAACAGGCGAGGTAACAACAATCGCTGATGGGGATATCATTACCGCCAAGAATAGAGATACTGAAAGGGAAGTAAGCAATAGCCTAGTAAAATCGTGGGAGGTTAATACTGGGTATATAACAACTAAGCAGGAGGAAAACTTGTGGCACGAGTTCCTGCGCTCGACTAACCGCTATATACTCTTTGATGATGGCTCGTATAGACAGATCATTATCGAGGAGTATATAGCGGAGCGAGTAAAAATGGAGATAGATAGTTTTACATTTAAGTTCCACTATGCGGAGGCTGAAAAGGGTGGCTACGCTGAAAAGATGGACGAATTACCTGACTTTTTCATTGAATAGATATGGCAACACGCAAACAAAATAGTATGGGTGATTTTACCGCATCACACATTTTTTATAAAGACGGAGCACAAGTAGCGGTACCCTCCCATGTAGAGGTGCAATACTATACTGACGAAATGTGTGGAAAGTTCATCTGTGAGAGAAATGGAGATAAACGCCACTATTGCTCTATTTCAGATGACGGAATGACACTATTCACGCACTTGGCTCTCTCGGAGCGATATATTGGAAATGGACAACTGCGATATATCCTCATCGAGTATGTTACAGATGGCTCTTTTCCGGCAGGCGAAAGAGCGTGTCCCGTTCCTGGGCGACTCAATGTTCAGCTGTGGACAGGAGCCACTGATGACGAGATTGAAGTAGTGGAAACATCGACACTACAATCTGTCGTTAATGATATTCAAGGCATGCAGTCGCAGATCGCACTGTTGACACCAAAGAGAGTTGAGAGCGAAGAGGAAATGAAACGAATGATTGCCAATCATACATACATTGAGGGGCAATTATACTACATCGAGGCGTAAGTATGATTTTCATAGGAAAAGAAAGAGTTGGATCGCTCTACTACGGCAAGGTTGCTATCCGAGCTATATATTATGGAGCACGAAAGATATGGGGAGAGGTAAGCTCTTGCTTCGGCTCAGGCTGGTGGCGTATGTCGTTACCGTGGAAAAGTTCAGATATATGGAGGTATTAAACTGATAGGATATGGCAGAGAAAAATGAAATTACCGATATCAACACCCCTTGGGAAGGATATTCGGGCGAATTTGTAGAGAAGTTCATAAAGAAACTCTTCGGAGAGAGAGTTGGCTATATGAACAAAACATCTGATGAAACAGGTAAGGCAACCGTGCGATGTTTTGCTAGTGCTGACACCTTTAACGAATGGGCGTCAGATCCAGACAACAAGCAAGCTCTTGTCTTGACTGAAATAGAGTTCTACGAGCAAGCTGGTAGTGCAGACTACACATTGGCCACTCGTATTACAAAACAGCCAGAAACAACCATCGTAAAGGGGGCAAGCAACATTATCCGCTTTACATATAATTCTTATTATGGATCTGACTCGGCCGACCTCGATAGCGAGCCAGGATATGCTCGTGTAATCATCAACTCAACAGTTGTTGATGCGTTGTCGATGAACTTGCCGGCAGGAGGTAACGAGTATTCCATTGACCTCGGCCCATATTTGACACAGGAAACAAACACGGTGCAGATTACAATAGGTAATGCACACGGCAAATCTCGTCAATGGTCATATACCCTATACACACGAGAGATTATCCTCTCTATTGATGATAGTTACGATGAGAGTGCTGTCCGAGACTCAGGATGGCTTTTGCGTGTTGCGTGTCGAGGAACTTCTGCTGTTGTGCATATGATTATTGATAATGACCCTCTAACAGAGCAAATGGCCACTATCAACAATTCAACCTACGACTTTATCATTGACTCCACAAATGCCTTGCCTTATGGCTCACATTCGATACAGCTGTATGCGACTAATGCGGAGTATGGCATTACGACAGATGTTATTACCACATCATTTATTAAGCGAGGTTTATCTTCGCCGTCTGTATGTATCGGCAAAGATGCTAATCGTACCGCCCAACTATATGGAACTGCATCTATCTCATACTTCTTCTATTTCCCGACAGGAAATCCGGGAGACATTGTAACCGTGGAGTTTATAGTGCGAGATAAGTCGGGTACTGCTCTTTCAAAGGTGATGTCGCAACAAGTGCAGCTCAATAACGACTTGACTTCTGGTATGCAGGAGTGGAGATTGACGCTCGGAGATAATAAATATCTCGGCACAATCGTACCAACGATTAAAGTCGGAACAGCAAGCACTTCGTTTGATTTGGAAGTTGAGTCTGCTGGTGTCACCCTCGAAGCAGCCTCGGAGTGTAAAGTTCATCTGTCGGCAGCAGGTCGCACCAACGCAGACAGCGATGCGGAAGATTGGCATTCAGAATATGGTGGAGTTCGTACATGTACCGTTGTGCGTTCCGACAACTTTGACCTTGTTGGTGATAATGGATTCCACAATGATGGATTCCATATTAAGGCAGGAAAGAGTATAACTCTATCTGGGCTATCTCCATTCGCTACTGATTTTGGCGTAAATGCAGAGTCTTCGGCAGCTCGAACAGGAAAAACCATAGAGTTCGAGTTTGAAACAGGTAATTGTACCAACATCGATGCGGAGGTAATACGATGTATCAACGATGGTATAGGCTTTGTTGTTTATGCTAATCGAGTAGAACTGCATTGTGCAGCCGGTGAAATACACACACTGTACTGTGATGAACAGCGTGTTCGCATCGGCTTTTGTATAGATGGCCAAACAACCACTTGTGTCAATGATACAGGAAATGCGGAGCAAGGCTCAACCACAACTTATGCAAATATCGCATACCTGTATGTGAATGGTGTAATCGTGCGAATGATGAACTATGACACTTCGGAGTGGGCACAGACGATACCGCAAGAGATTGTCATCGGATCTTCGGACTGCGATATTACACTCTACACCGTGCGTGTATATGACAAGAGTCTGAATTACCAACAGATGATCGACAACTATGCTTTCGATACGCCAAACCTTGAAGATAAAATCGCTATCGCAAAGCGAAACGATGTTCTCGATAGTGCAGGTGCTGTGTCTTTGGCAAAGGTGCTTGAAGCCCGACCAAATACACCGTATATCATTTGGGAGATGAAGCAGTTGCCTACATCGAAGAACGATCCTCGCACCTGCGATAAGACCGTGTTTGTTAATCCTCAATGGAACAAAGAAATGGGCTATGCTCGTGCAAGCTTTACAGCAGGAGCTCACGAAATAAACGGCGATGGAACTTCGTCTAATAACTATCCATTGCCTTACAAGAATTGGGCAGAAACCTTCGAGTTTAACAACGAGGGAGCGTGGGTTGTGAATTTGCCAGAGGGCGATGTTGTTATAACAAAGTTCTCCATCACGCCGGGTGTAGATGCAGCGGAAACAGATTTTGTTCATAAGGTCAATTTCGCATCGTGTGAGGGCATTTTTAATATGTTGGCGATGAATGCCTATCAAGACATATTAGTTGCCGTTGCTACCAATGCTGGAGGTTATCCGAGCATTTTAACTGCTCGACAGGCAGAACAAGATGCAGCAGGCAAAGATATTACCTACCGCCAATCGTTGAGTGGCTTCCCAGAGATAGGTTTCCGCCGAACTTTTGATAATGCCGGAAATGCTATTGTGTCGTTCTTGTCGTTGTACAACTTCATCAACAATAAGTATAGCCCGTCAATGTTTGGCTATTCGAAGAAGTCCGACAAAAATCAAATCTGGGAGGTTGATGATAACATTAACTTCTTTATGAGCCGACTGGAAGACGGTAAATGGGACGGAGAGTTTGACAGCCTTACCACAACACTGTACTATGCTCGTGTTCCAAAGAAATCGCTCGTAACAGGCAATAAGTTAGGTGTAGCAGCTTCTGCCGACCAGGTGGCTCAGGCTAATGCTGAAACAGTGGCAATTCGCCGTGTTCACAATTGGTTACAATCGTGTAATCCTTCCGTGGCAGAACGCTACCGCCTCCGCTATGGAAATTACCGCAAATTATCTATTGCCGAAGATGGCTACGAGCAATATGTGTATGGAGAAGAGGTATTTACTACCGACACACCCGCATATCGATATGCTAAATTCGCCACCGAGTACTCGGCATATCTGAACAAATGGAGTGTTATATTCTACTTCATATTCTTGACCTATCATCTCGGCACCGACTCGATGGACAAGAATATGTCCCTTGCGTGTGATGATGTAACGGCAAATAACGCCCAATGGTTAGCATTCATTCGAGATACTGATACAATCAACTTGTTCAACAATTCAGGATTGTTGCGTTGGAAGTTCTTCCACGAGTGGGGCGACTCGTTTGATGCAACAACGAGTCAGACAGGACAGGTACTCGGAGAGACCTATGATGCAGCCACTGGTACTTATACAGCACAGTGTTCTGCTGGTACTCCGATTTTCAACGGCCGTCTGTCTGGTCTTTGGGATTGTGTTGCCAAGGTATGGGAGGCTGATATTAAGACTATGTATGTAGCAATGCGTAGCGGTGGTCTTAATGCATCATCTCTCTTTGCTCGATACAAAGACTATTGGCAGCACTGGTGCGAAGCTCTCTACAATGTAGATGGTATGGGATATGCCAATACGGGAAACTTCTCGATGGCTTATGGAGATAAGCTCGAATTATCTCGCTACTTCTACAAGTACAGACAGCGTTATTGGGACTCAAAGTGTGCAACAGGCGAAAGCACCTCAAATGTGCTTATGCTCCGTCTTTGGAAGCGTGGCGATGGTGTCGCATTACGCCACTATTGCCCTATTTACGCTTCTCTCAACTGGGGCTCTGGTGGAGTTAAAGCCCAGCGAAACATTGAAGCAGGTACTCCTATGTACTTCGAGAACGGCATTACTGCGAGCGGTGCAAACGAGGTAACCTTCTCGATATATGATGCCGACCTCTTGACAGAGATCTCTACCTATACTATTGGCTCTGATGGAGCCAAGCGAGAGCGAGGCTTGGAGGGACTTGGTCAGCTTGATATTCAGACCAACCTTCCGAAGTGTCGTCGCTTGAAGCGTCTGATATTGGCCCATACTGCCGATGAGCCGAACAACCAGTTAAGCAATTCGGGCTTCGACTTGTCATCGTGTACAATGCTCAAAGAGGTTGTGGTTACTCACAACACATCGCTCACTCGCTCTGTTACGATCAACAGCGAAATGATTGAGCGTGTCGATTTCCGAGGAACACCAATCGCAGGAATATCATTGCCGGCAACTGACAGCCTCACAGAGCTTCGTTTACCGAAGACGATACAACGACTTCGTTTGACCAATCTTCCGCAGCTCTCTACATTCAGCATAGAGGGTGCTGATGCTATGACGCAGATAGAAATATCTAGGTGTCCCGGTGTGAATAGCCAATTGGTAGTGGAGACTTGCTTGAATAGAGAGAACCGAGTGTTATCAGCAGTCGATATTGATGGTATATCTTGGTCTAACTTCTCTGTTGACCATTTGCTCTACCTCGCCCAGATAGGAGCAAAGTTGTCGGGACGAATTGCCCTCGCAACCTCGTCGAGTTCAACAATTAACTACGAGCAGAAAACACTGTTGATGCAAGTGTTTGGCAATATAGACGATGAGCATAACGACTTGTATGTAACCTATACAATTCGTAATATCAGCACATTGAGCATTGCAGGATCGAGTTATATACATAACGCCGGCGATTATGAGTATAAAGCGGTGCCATCACCAGCATCGGCCAACTT
>JAEIGA010020734.1_pt1 | contig 10019 bp, 8 predicted proteins | sample 9270691 | NCBI WGS metagenome assembly JAEIGA01 (sample SAMN17057246, study PRJNA624740) | gut metagenome | biome: biome; isolation source: fecal sample | host: Bos grunniens | place: China: Xizang | collected 2019
ACCATCGGCGCAGATGACGGCAAGCGTGCGTTCAACGCCATCTCCGAGGAATTGGCTAGTCAACCAATATCTCTAGGTATGTACGCAGCAAAGGCAGGTGACTACACCTTCACGCTTGATTTGCGTAGCGACTTGTCTAAGGTACAGGAAGTGTGGCTCTATGACGCAACGCAAGATACATATACCAACCTCTTGCAAGACAGTTATACCTTCCAAACAGCTAAGACCGAGAGTGCAGGACGATTCTTCCTCTCTGTGAAGATGGCACCTAAGGTAAGTACCGAGATGGATAATGTAACAGATGGAACCGTTTGGGCTACTACTCAAGATCACACTATCGTTGTCAACGGTTTGCTCTCAGATGCACAACTCTGGATCTACGACGCTACAGGTAAACTCCTGCATACCGACCACACAATGTACTACCAACACAGTTACTCCGTACCACAAAGCGGAACATACTTTGTTCGAGTACAAAATACCATGCAAACACAAACAATCAAAGTGGTTGTTGAATAACCAACTAAAAGAAATCTGAGTATTTAACAACTAAAATTATTGAAACAATGAAAACAATGAAATATATACTTTTGATTATTTGTATCGCATGTGTAACCACTGCAATGGCTGTTGACTACAAAGTAAATTCTGTATTCCACGGGGCAGAAGACTATCGCTACACCCATGCCCAATATGAAGCAGCATTAGCTACTGCACCCCAAATGGTATTTAGATCCACATCCACCATGCCTTCTTCTGGCTCTAGTTTATCCTCTGCTGAAGAGTTAACCATCGGGGAAGAGACTCCTGCACCATCAGGTCCAAAGCGTGTGGGTCCTAGCAAACCTCCTGCAGATCCATTTGATGACCCTCTCACCGATGCTGTACCTTGTCTACTCCTCTTGGCAATTGGCTACGCCATCTACTTAGGAAGGAAAACCAGCGTCCCGAATCCCGACTCCAGAAAATAACCCACCGGTGTCCCGACTCCCGACTCGCGATACAAAAGAAAATTGGACTCCCGACTCCGGAGTCCCGACAAAACAACTAACAACAAGAAACATGTCATCAAGATTCTTCTGTAGCGGTTACTACAACCTCGATGCCTGGGTATTAGCCCATTGCATCTCCATCTTCACAAGGCGTTTTTGCGAGCAGTTCCTGACCTCGCAAAACGATCCCAAGGGCCGACTATACGATCAGATGTACATGGCTGCGCGCTCTGTCTATGCCAATATCGCCGAAGGTAGTGCACGCCACAACACCTCGACGGAAACAGAAATGCGCCTCATTGATGTAGCACGTGGAAGTGCCATCGAACTATCAGAAGACTTCATGCAACTCATCATCGAACAAAACGGAGAACTCTGGCAGGCCAATAATCGCACCATGCACGCCTTGCAGCAGGTGCCATTTATCCACACCGACTATGAGGAAAACAACTGGTCGCACGATGCTGCGGAGCGCATCAAAACCCAAGTGGCAATGTACGAACCACTAGTGATGACCAATAGCATGCTAGACTGTGCAAATGCCCTCTTCGTGCTATGTAGAAAACAGGTGCAGATGTTATCCAGGATGATAGACAAACTATTCGAAGAGTTTACCCAGAAGGGCGGTTTCACCGAGAGTCTCACCCAAGCCCGTTTAGAGCATCGCCAACAAGAGGCACTATCTGCCAAAGCACCAATCTGCCCCAAATGTGGCAAACCGATGCTTCAACGTATGATCAAAAAAGGCACCAAGCAAGGACAAACCTTCTGGGGTTGCAGCGATTACCCCCGCTGCGATGGCACCCGAGACTAATAGTCGGCCCGCGTCTCCCGACTCCGGATACAAACCAGAATCGGACTCCCGAGTCCCGATAATATTAATCAGCGTCCCGATTCGCGATTCCCGACTCACGAATCCCGATACAATGAAATAATAACTAGAAATCATGAAAAAGATATTTACCCTCTTTGTAGCCATATTGGCTATCACAGCAAGTTACGCAGTTCCTGCGCGTCCAGGATGGCAAACAAAAACGCAACCCGACGGCACTGTCATGAAACTACGCCTCGTGGGAGACGAAAACTACCACTACTGGATCAATGAAAGTGGCGATGTCGTACGCGAAAACGCGGAAGGATATTGGATGCCCGTAGGCGAAAAGCCACAAGCAATCCGCGAAAGGCTAATGGCGGAAGGCAACATGCCAATGAGGCGACAAGTGATGGCCAAAGTGCCTAGCACTGGTTCGCTCAAAGGACTCGTCATACTAGTCAACTTCAAGGACTTAAGCATCCTATCAGACAACAAGCAAAGTGATTTCAACGACCTGATGAATGGCGACAACTATATTTACGATGGCGCTACAGGTTCAGTGCGCAAGTACTTCATCGACCAATCCAACGGAAAATACACCCCCAAGTTTGACGTAGTAGGCCCCGTGACATTGCCAAACAACATGTCGTACTACGGCGGAAACTATAATGGCTACGACCTTCGTCCTGCTGATATGGTGGTGGAGGCATGTAGTATTGCCAATGCTACTCATGACGTTGACTTTACGAAATTCGACAACGATAATGATGGCCATGTGGACTTTGTATATGTCATCTACGCTGGTAAAGGCGAAGCTGATGGCGGAACTGAGAATACCATCTGGCCACATGCATGGACATTGAGTGATGCACGCATTGACCGTAATAAACGCACATTTGATGGTGTAGTTGTGGATGGTTATGCATGCTCTAATGAGATAGACGGAGTATCAAATAAGCGAACAGGTATTGGCACCATTACCCACGAGTTTAGCCACGTGATCGGTTTACCCGACTTGTATGATACAGCGGATAATACAGATAATAATCTTTCTACTCCTGGCGAGTGGCATGTCATGGACTATGGACCATACAACAACGATGGTAAAACACCACCCAACTACACCATCTACGACAAATACTACTTAGGTTGGGAAACCCCTACGAATCTAGGTAATACGGCACAAGTACTGACAATGGAAGCAGGCGAGGGCTATCAACTGGCTAGCAGCAACTCTCTGCTTGATGCAACTAGCACCAACACCGTTTACTACATCGAAAACCGCCAACAGTCGGGCTGGGATGCTCATCTACCAGGTCACGGTCTGCTCGTGTGGAAAATACAATACGATGAAGGAAAATGGTACAATAACACCCTCAACAATAGTTCACCACTGCGCTATGCCCTGCTGACTGCAGCGGGAGATGAGAATAAGATAGGCAGCACCAAAGATCCTTTCCCTGGCACTGGCAACATAACGACTTGGACTGAACTATCAGGAAAACCTCTCAAAGATATTACCGAGAAAAACGGCGTCATCACCCTGACATATATCGACAAACCATCCACAGAAGAACCAACTGACCCAGAAGATGGTGGTGATGATGTCACCCCAGACGATGGTGGCAATACCACTCCAGATGATGGTGGTGATGATACTCCATTAACAAGTGGTCCCGCTACAATGGCTGCGGGCGATAATGCTACTGCATGTACTGTGAATGGTGCAGATGGTATTAAAGTCGGCTCCTCGAAAAACAAAGGAACGATGACGATCACAGTTCCTGCAGGTGCAAAGACTTTGAGTTTTTATGCAGCTGCATGGAATGGTGTGAATAACTTATCTGTTTCTATTACTCCTGCAGCGAACATTACTCCTGCCTCTATCACCCTAACCTCAGATGAGGGTATTCGTGATAATAGTCCATTTACATTAAAAGGCGATGAAAGTAACTATTTGTTTACCTTCACTCTCACCGATATCACACAAGAAACTACCTTTACACTCACAGCATCAAAACGCTTCGTTCTCTGGAACGCTACCTATTCTGCAAACGGAACAGCGGACGACGACACCCCAGATGATGGCGGCAATGATGGTAACAATGAGGATAGTACGGAAGACGACAACGAAGGCAGTACGGAAGTCAAAGTATCAGGTTTAGTCTATGCCGATGCTTACTACTATGAGTACGATGGAGTTGGCTATTATGATCTTGATATGTACAAAGATATAGATCCTGAAAACTATGAATATACGTATCCAGAAGTCTATGTGTCCATTCCTGCCAAAAGCAAAACTGCGCTTAATGGTACCTACGAGGTGTGGTATGCTGGCTATTGGTCAAGCGCGAACGATTCTATAGAAATCGATGAAGAGACCTATGGTACTATCACCATCGAGAATGTAGATAACGAGAGTAATTACTCCATCCAAGGTTCGTTTGTAGGTACAGATGGAAAGACATATATATTCAACGACGTGATGAATGTATGGGCGTTTGACTACGACAACTATGAGGAAATTGTTCTCAATGAAAACGGCAATACTGCCGTTCTAGATACCCCAAATAAGCCGAATTCTACTACCAATAAAATTCTACGCAATGGACAATTGTTCATCATCCGCAATGGCAGAATATATACAGTATTGGGACAAAGCAAATAAAATCATACCATCATGAAAAAGTTATCTATTCTTTTTCTCGCTATCGTGAGTGCATGCTCACTCTATGCCGAGACATTCATCAAGGTTACTGATCCTGCTACCCTGCAAGACGGCGACCAAGTGGTATTAGGTTATGAAGCAGGAGCCAAAGTAAGCGCCGGATTCTGTTCTAACAAGAAGTACATTGATGTTGTTGATGCTACCTTCGGCGGAAATAAGGTAACCCTCTCTGATCCTACAACTATTACCCTCAAGAAAGCAGGCGACTACTGGAACCTCTATATTGGTACCAAACCTGTGGGACACGAGTCTAAAAGTAGCGATTTGGATGATAACCAAAAAACAACAACCAATTTCGCTATCACCATCGAGAATGGTAATGCGAAGCTCATCAGCCAAACACCTGGCAAGAACAGCAACGAAGTATTCTTTGCCTACAACGCATCATCGCCACGTTTTGCACTCTACCACGCAGGTAGTAACATGAAGAATATTTCCATTTACCGCCTTGATGAGTCCACCATACCTGATGTGGTGGTAACATCTGTTGCGCTCTCTGAGTCTGCTCTCACGCTCCGAGTAGGCGACAATGCTACGCTCACTGCCACCCTCACACCTGCAGATGCTGTGGATAAAACCATAGAGTGGGGGACTACCAATGCTGCTGTAGCTACCGTTAGCAACGGCGTTGTGACTGCCCTCGCCAAAGGTACTGCTAAGATTTGGGTGAAAGCCACTGCAGTCAATTTCAGCGATACCTGCGAAGTGACTGTACTCGGAGCATTGGATCAGACCACTGTGACCTACAACGCACTCAAAGACCCAGCATTGCTCACCGATGGCGCCAAAGTATTCTTCGGCACTAGCAAAGAGGGCGAAGACTATATCATGGGTATCTACAACAAAGCAACGAGCGATAACAATATCAAGGGCGTAACTGCCACCTATGGCGAGAATCGCCACACCGTTACCGCCGAGCAAGCATATGCCTACACCGTTCAGCGCGAAGGCGATTATATCATCTTCGTGGATGCCGACGGCAACTACTTACGCCCTATCAGCGATAGCAAACTGCGCAGCAGTACCACATTGGACAACCAAGCTAAGTGGACTATAAAAGAGATCAATCAAGACGATGCTACCGTAGAACTAAAGAATGCTGGATTCACCTCACGCTATATCTACAACAACTGCCAAGGCACCAACGAGATATTCAATATCTACAGCGGATACGACGCTAGTTATTTAGCCAAGACCATCCTCTACGCTAGCACCGCTCCTGAATGGACCGACCGCGTGCGCGACCCATGGATGACAGTGGATACTACTACTCTCGACTGGGGACAAATGGAACCAGATACTACTTATGCTTCTGATCCTACATGGAAAGATTGGGGCGATGTACGTCGCTTCACGCTCACCTTCAATGACCTTACCGATGATATCACCGTCACCCTCACAGGCGACGACGCTTTCTATTGCGGCACCGAGGTGATTCGTACTACCGCTAAGCAACCTGTAGAACTTTCTGTATATTGGGAGACCGACGAGGTGGGCGTTTATGAAGGAAAGCTGACATTGTCAACCAAAACTGAAGGTGTGGAAGATATCGTAATTGATCTGAAGGCAGAAGCTGTACCTTTGGGCACATTCCCTGATCCATACCAACCTATATTCTCTATCTCTACTCATTCGCTCACGCTCAATGTTGATTCAGAGAACTATGTGGACGTACAAGGCCTAACCTTCAGCGCAAGCAACCTGCAGAAGACACTCTACTGCAAGTGGGAACATAGCAGTAGCGTGCTCTTTAAATATGAGTATGAGAACGCTTGTATGGAGATTCTTGCAGGAGATTACTTGCTTGAACTCAATGGCGCAACTCATTTCCCTGCTGGCTACGATTATGAGGATGTAGAAGTACTAGTATCGGTGGATAATCTCTGGTCTGCAGGTACTTATACCACTCGCTTGCATTTCTATAGCTACAAGAAGGATAGCAAAGAGGATTTGGCTATCGACGAGTATGTGACTATCACCACCAAAGTGAAGGGTGTGAGCACCGATGTGGAGAATGAGGTACTTTCTGGCGATGAACTAAAGAAAGTGCTACGCAATGGACAATTGCAGATTATCCGCAATGGAGTGGTGTACTCGGTTGTAGGTTGTAGATTATAATCCCCCTTAACCGTATAACCGCCTAATCGGCTAACCAATACAAAACAAGGACGCAAATCTTGCGTCCTTGTTTGTTTATCAGCGCTATGAGCTTACTTCTTAAAATAGCGGTTGTACAAACCCTCAAAGCCCTTGCCGTGGCGAGCCTCGTCCTTAGCCATCTCATGTACGGTATCGTGGATAGCATCCCAATCCATAGCTTTCGCACGCTTAGCAATACGGAGTTTGTCGTCGCAAGCACCTGCCTCAGCCATCATACGCTTCTCGAGGTTCTCCTTGGTGCTCCATACTACCTCACCAAGCAACTCAGCGAACTTAGAGCAGTGCTCTGCCTCTTCCCATGCGTAGCGCTTGAATGCCTCAGCGATCTCTGGATAACCCTCGCGATCAGCTTGGCGTGACATTGCGAGATACATACCTACCTCAGTAGCCTCACCCATGAAGTGAGCATTGAGATCCTTGATCATCTCCTCGTCAGTATCTTTAGCCACACCGATGATGTGCTCGCAAGCAAATGCGATACCAGCTGACTCATCTACTTCTTTCCATGTTACTACTTGTTTGCATTGTGGGCAACGCTCTGGAGCAGGTGCACCTTCGTGTACATAGCCGCAAATAGGGCAGATAAATTTCTTATTCATAAATGTTTTTTTTCTTTTATAAGGTTAATATTCTTTTATCACCTTACTTACTACAAAAACCGTGCCATTTTTCATTTCATCACAAAAAAAACAACCAAGTTCGGTTGTTTTTTTTACTTGCTCGCCTCGCGACGATGCTTCCATCTATTATGTGACCACAGCCACAATTCGGGTTGCTGACGGATATTCGCCTCTAGTAGTTCTGCATAGCGTAGCGTAATCTCCTCCGGAGCGGTAGTTGCAGGAGCATCGCTAATTAGTTCAAAACGAGCACGATAATACCCGCGCTTTGGACTCGTAATGTGCACATAAGTCACTGCATATCCAAACTTGCGTGCCAACACCTCTCCTCCATCCAAAAACGCTGTTTCTTGATTCAAGAACTCTGTCCAAACATGAGCATTGCGGGGAGATGGTTTTTGATCCGAGATCAATCCTATTGTTACCAGTTCACTCGTATGGCGCATAGCCACCAAGCGACGGAGCAACTGCCCCTTCTCAATGCAACCACCACCGCCACGCTTCTGGCGAAGTACCAACATCGCCTTATCTGCAGACGGGTTCTTGAGACGACGATAGACGTTATACTCCTTAATCTGAGGATCGGTATAGCGCTTACCTATATCAGCCACCCATTCCCAGTTACCATAGTGACCTAGCATAAAGAATACGCCTTTATTTTTCTGCGCTAAGTCTTCTACCAAAGATATATTTTCGTAAACAAAACGCTCGCGCATCTCCTCATCGCTCATACGATAACCATAGATAATTTCTACTAGAAGGTCTGCGAAGTGATGATAAAAGGCATTTATAATGGCATTCTGCTCTTTCTCCGTCTTTTCTGGGAATGACATGCGGATATTCTTTCGCACTATTTTCAGGCGATAACGAACCACATATCGTACCAGCGGATAAATCACCCCATCCGCCAAGCAATACAAGACAGACAAAGGTAGCAGACTGAATATGCGAATCAATAAGAGCATTTTGTGTTTAGTGAACGCTGCGCTACTGTTTAGTGTTTAGTGTTTAGTGTTTAGAGAATGGTTGGTAGATAGACGAAGAAGAAATACACCACTGGTACTGCCAAGAGCAAGCTATCAAATCTATCCAACACACCACCGTGACCAGGCATAAACTTACCAGAGTCTTTTACTCCTAGTGTGCGTTTGAAGAGACTTTCCATCAAATCTCCGAATGTGCCAAAAGCACCTGCTGCCAGGGCGAAATACAAACTATTCATCAACCCCATCTCAGCTGTCCATCCCACACGGAAAAAGACATATCCAGCAATCAGGTCAAAGACAAATCCGCCTATCAGTCCTTCCCAAGACTTGGCAGGACTCACGCGCGGGAACATCTTGTGATTGCCATTCTTGCGTTTGGCCGTTAGACTACCTACGATATATGCACCGCTATCGTTCACCCATAGCAAGATGAACACCGCCAACATCAACCATTTGCTATACATCATCACGCCATTCATCAGCGCAAAAGGAAGTGCCACCATCAGTTGACCAGCACACAAGTTTCCCCATGATTCTATAGGATTTACCTCGGCACGGAATAGATGGACTACCATCGCCAATAGCAGTACTGCCACATACGCCACCAGTAGCGTACGCCATACTATATCTCCATAAAACAAGAAATACAACGTGCTGAATAGCAATACACTGGCGATCATAGCATAGGTCGTAATCTTGATATCTGAACCCAGCAAAGCATGGAACTCACGCACGGCTAGTGCGCTAAGAATCATCATCAGCACTCCAAACAACAATGGATGCCCACCAAAACATGCTGGCTCAACCAATATACTACTTAGCACCAAGCCCGCATAGACAATAGCGGAGAGTGTACGTTTGAGAAAATTATTCATATTTCTATATTTTTTACCAAATAATTTGCAAAGGTAGCAAAAAAATCGTAACTTTGCAAACAATTTCACAAAAACACATCATTATTATGGCAAATTCGAATATGGAGCTCAGTTTGATGGATGCTGAGGAGAAACAACAATTGGAGTATATCTGGAATCTTATCCCTGCAGAGGACCGTCAAGGTATGACCCAAGCCGACGTACTAATGGTACTGGACTTGATGGACGACTACCTCGTGTCTCAAGGTCTTTTGCAAGAGGAGGATAACACCGACGAGGTGACCTATCTAGAGGGCGAGATTGATGAGACCGAGCAATTGAACTATCTCATTGAGCAAACCAAAACATTAGGGCGTCCACTCACCAGCGAACAATTGCAGCTGATCATGGATGGCGAATTGCAATATGGTATTGAGCAGGGGTATTACGAGGAGGATTGATTGTTTAGAGTTTAGTGTTTAGAGTTTAGAGGCGAGGGGATGCTAACGCATTTACATATACGGAATTATGCGCTGATTGGGCACTTGGACATTGATTTCCACGAAGGTTTCTCTGTGATGACAGGTGAGACAGGCGCTGGTAAGAGCATCATCCTAGGTGCGCTCAACTTGGTTATGGGCGCTCGTGCCGACACCAAAGCTATCACCGAGGGGGAAGACCGCTGTGTAATCGAGGCCACCTTCAGACCCACTTTGTCACGCTCTTTACCGGATGGAACTCTCCCTATTGAAGGGGGAGATGGAGGGGAACTCATTATTCGCCGCGAATTGAGTGCCAATGGGCGTTCACGTTCGTTTGTAAACGACGAGGTGGTAACCCAAACCGAATTGAAAACTCTAGCACG
>JAEIGA010020735.1_pt1 | contig 10019 bp, 6 predicted proteins | sample 9270691 | NCBI WGS metagenome assembly JAEIGA01 (sample SAMN17057246, study PRJNA624740) | gut metagenome | biome: biome; isolation source: fecal sample | host: Bos grunniens | place: China: Xizang | collected 2019
CTTGAGGAAGTTGAGGGCAACAATGTGTTTAGCAGCGCTTCGACAGAGCTAAAGAAGGGACTCAACTTGATTACTGCCATAAAAGGCGGTTCGCTGTTCATCACATACAAGGTAGATACGTACCGCACTTCAGACACTCCGGTTCTGGCCGATTACCCGGATGTGAACATACACATCGAGGGCGGCACGCTCAACGGCTACTTCGACAAGAGCCGCCATACAAACGAGGACTGGGTAAAAATGCAGAACCTGATACTGAAACATGACATTGTAAACGTCAAGGGCGAGCATGCGATGTTCCACATGCACCGCGACAAGGTTACCGCAATATGCCCCGACAATATCTATGAGTCGATAGACTGGTGGGACACCATAGTTGAATGGGAAAAGGAACTGATGGGCGCAACCCAATATGCCGACCGTTGGAACAACATGATGCTGTGTGCCGACGGTGAAGGACAATACATGTTCGCCACATATTATTATACTTATTATGAGTACAGCACACTCAAAGATATTCTCCCCAAGGATAGAGTATTTGCAAACCCAGGATTTGCATGGGGCCCTGCACACGAGATTGGGCATATGAACCAGGCTGCGATAAACATTGTATCGTGTACCGAGGTAAGCAATAACCTGTTCTCGAACATGGTTGTACAGCGTATGGGAAAGACCACTACACGTGGGCAGAAAATGGATGTGTGCTACAACGACTGGCACAACAAGGTTCCGTTCCCACTGCGCAGCGAGGTGTTCAGCAAGACACGTATGTACTGGCAGCTGTACCTCTATTTCCACGAGGTAGGGCACGATAAAACGTTTTACCCGAGGCTATTCGAATACCTGCGCGAGACACCGCTTAGCGGAACAAGCGGTGTGAATGCCAAGTTCAACCAACTGCGTTTTGCCGAGGCCTGCTGCGAGATTGCGCAGATGGACCTTAGCGAGTTCTTCGAGGTATGGGGTTTCTTTGAACCAATGGATAATGCTAATGTAAATGACTATTCAAGCTATTACGTAACACTTACCGAGGAGGATGCCGAAGCGAGCCGCAAACGCATGCAGAAGTACGAAAGGAAGATGGGAAGCCTTATGTTCATAGAGGACCGCATAAAGCCTTCTAAAAGAACAGACGGCGTTGACGGATATCGTCTTGACTACAGCAGCGAGTATGCCATAGGCACAATGGGAAAAACAGGACAATGGGAGGATTATATCGACGAGAGCGTTAAGGCCGAAGGATACTACTACAAGAAAAGCGCGAACTACGTGACAATAGTTCCCGAAGAGGGCGCTAAAGGCGCACTTGGTTTCAAGCTCTACAATGCCGACAACGGAGAACTGCTTTCGTTAAACAACGACTATTCCTTGAAGATACCGGTTTCGGCTCAGGGTGCAAACCTGAGGGTTGTCGCTGCCCAAGCTGACGGAACAGATGCCGAGCTGCAGGACATTGCAGAAAGCGAAAGCGAAGAGATGCAGATAGAGGCACTCAATGCGGTACTTTCTACAGCCAAATCCATTATGAACAGGCAGACTACAACCGGACGTGAAATCGGATACTATTATGCAGATGCTCTGGCAACCTTGACCGGTCTTTACGACGGTGCGAAGGCTGCTGTTGACAACCAGGATACAAGCATACGCTCATATAAGGAGTGGGCAGAACTGCTCAATGCAGAAATAGAGCGTATATCGGCCGACCTCAATGCACGTGCATACCTGAAGGAGCTTGATGCATACAGAATAATCAATGCCAAGGAGAAAACATACCAGCTATGCTATGACAAGTATGGACTGAAGGCAAACAAGGCTGCTCAGACTCCTATAACATCGGACGACAAGAAGTGGATGTTCGAGAGTACCGGAGAACTGCACCACTATTATGTAAAGAATAAGAACGGTCTTTATATAAATGACTTTGAAATGAATCTTGGCACATCGTGCAGCGGAACTGAGAAGAGCACCGCAGTAGTATTCAAGGCAAACTACCTGAACGACGGCAAGATTTACTTCAGTACAAAGAATGAAGGTGCATACCTCACTCTCAACAGCGACTATAATGTTGTATGCACAACAGAACTTGTTGAGAAATCGATGTGGACCATTGTACGCGTAGAGGCGAACAACACTGGAATAGAGGAGATAATTGAGCAAAGTGCAAAGAGCAAAGTTATTTACGACATCACCGGCCGCAAACTTGACGGGATAACCAAACCGGGCATTTACATCATTGACGGCAAAAAGATATTTATAAAGTAATTCTAACAAAAAAATGGGGCCTCGGCCCCATTTTTTTGTTAATGTTTCGGTGCTATGAAACGGTAAAGATTACATCCTATGAAGTTTCCTATTACCAGGCAGGGATAAAGCATTGCTACCTCGACAAGATGTGCTCCCGTATAGGAGAGAGGTACTGTCATATAATAGAAAGCATCGGCAAGACAGTGAGGAAAACCGCAGTTGATGAAGAGCGGTACACCGAAGAGAAGTGCCAGCGGCTTGCCTTCACGTGCAAAGGTTACAACTGTTGTCATTATGAAGCCGCAGCCAATTGCAAGCAGACCTGCACGCAGAGGACCTATTGCAAGACGTGCCTCAAGAATCTTCTGAGCCGACTCGCCCAAACCTATTGGCGACATGCGCGCAAGAAGGGATATAAACAGGCAACCTATGATATTTGCAAACAGGATAAAAAGCAGTTCACCGATTGCACGCAACCAACGTGAACGGCCGTCATCATAACGCAGAGGAACAAAGCCGGCAGTTCCTGTATATAGCTTAAGCTTGTAGTTGACTACGGTGAGAAGACCGAAGGAGAAAAGCACGGCTCCTACGATGTTAGGAAATGCAAGATAACCCCATCCGGCAATAGCGACAGCTATGCCGGAGAGTACTGCAGAACGGAATGTATCTTTCATATTCATTGTTTATTGTTTATTTATGCGAGACGGCCGGAATCCTCGACCATACGACGCACTGCGTCGTTGAAGGCACGTTCCTCCATAAGCTGTTCTATAGTAATGTGCATACGGTAACACCACTGGTGGTCACGATTAGAAGGTACGTTAATACGCTCGTCATCGGGATTTGCACGACGGAGACGTTCGTCCATAGCCATCCAGTCCTGCCATGCAAAGAGAGCGAACGCCGAGGGAGAGTGAAGATGCTGCAAAAGAATTGCACGTGCAATATTGCCGTCCATTTCGGCCGGTGCCTTGCCCTCGAAACCGAGAACATTGTTATAGAACTGCTGCGACAGCGCCTCATCTTCTCTCCACCAGCCACGGAGAGTACTCATATCATGGGTCGATGGTGTAGCGACAGAGAGGTAGGGATAATTTTCGGGACGTGCAAACATCTCGCCAAAGAGCTTGGGCATACGCTGTATCTCAAGAGAGAGTATCTGCAGGTTCTTCATCACCCAGGGAACGCAAGCCGGTATCATGCCGAGGTCTTCTCCGCACGCCGTCATTGCAGTGGAGGCCAACAGAGGAGCGAGTTTGCGCGTTCCCTCACGGAACCAGAACATTGTATGGCGGTTATAGAAATAGTCTTCGTAGAGGTGGTCGTATGCAATGCGGTCACCGAACGCGAGCTGTTCGTAGGCTTCGGTATCACTGCCGAGGATACGCGGGACGAACATGCCATCTTCGTACAAGTCGCGCATGAAAAGTACATTGCCGTATATTCGCAGAAGCGACTCTTTCATTGCTGCCGACAGCTTTGGAGTGCGCTCGTATATGTAGTACGCCAACAGGTTCGCATTCTCAATTTCGGGCTTGAAACGGTATGTTCCGCCCGGCTGAGGGTCGAGGAATGCCCCGATAATCTGCTTTGCCTTACGCGGGAAGTGCTTCTTGAGCAATGCATCGTCGATATACGGCATGGTGTGCAGTTCCTCATCGAACTCGAAACCCGATGCGGTTATCTCTTCACGGCTCAATGGCTTGTTGGGAGAGAAACTGCCCGAAAGGCCGCTCTTGGCTGTACGCGGAATCTCCCATATACGGAAGAAGCCGAGCACGTGGTCGATGCGGTAGGCATCGAAGAAACGTGACATGTACCGAAGGCGACGACGCCACCATGAGTATCCGTCAGCAGCCATGACCTGCCAGTTGTATGTGGGGAAACCCCAGTTCTGACCGTCGGCAGAGAACATGTCGGGAGGTGCACCGGCAGAGACAGAGAGATTGAACTGCTCACGACAGCACCATACATCGACACCGTTAGGCGCAACACCGATGGGGATATCGCCCTTAAGCGCCACGCCCTTGCTGTTGGCATAGGCATGAGCCTCGCTGAGCTGGGTGTAGAGGATATACTGCACAAATGAGTAGAAACGTGTTTCGCGTACAGCATCGGGATACTCTGCCACTACCCTTTCCCATGTTGTATTGTCGTAGTAGGGGTAATCTTTCCACTCCCAGATATTGCAGTGAAGACGTGCTGAGAGAAAACGAAAGATGCAGTATGGTTTAAGCCACTCCTCCTGCTCCTCGGCGAAATGCCTGTAACCCTCACTTGAGAGGAGTTCTTCTGAAATCTCGTCGAAAAGTTCGCGAAGATACTTTATCTTGAGCCTATATACAGCCGAATAGTTTACTGTGGGAAGTGCGTTCAATGCTTCGCGTTCCTTGCTGTAGCAGTTGTTACGCTTGGTGCCCGACAAACGGGGAAGAGCCGAGATGTCGGCATATATCGGGTTCAGTGCAAAGACCGAGACACAGTTATAGGGGTAGGAATCTTCATTTCCTCCGCAAACGGTAGTATCATTAAGAGGCAGGAGCTGAAGTATGTTCTGCCCGGTTTCGGCAAGCCAGCCCGCCATGAGCTTTATATCGCCGAAGTCACCAATGCCCCACCCGTGCTCTGAACGTAGGGAAAAGAGCGGAATTACGGTTCCTGCCAGACGGAGCGAAGGTGCATCGAAGCAAAGCTCGTCGAGCTGGTAGAAGTAGTTGGTTGATGCCTCGAAGTCGGGCAGCAATATGTGGCGGTTCTCGCCCTGCTCCCAACGGACAATGCCGTCCTCGCCGATGGCAATGAATTTGTAGTAGAGGCTGCCGCTCCAAAGATTGGCAACATCAAAGGTGACGCTCCAGCGGTTAGGCACGCGCTGCTGCATAGGAAGTGCATTGGCCGTATTCCAGCAACCCAACACATCGGCATCGCCGGAGAGGTATAGACGTTCGCCCTTGCGAAGGCCCGTTACATACAACGAGAATGTTACACTGCGGTTGTACCAGTTGATGCTCGGTTCATCGAGCGAAAGGCCTCTTTTATCGAAGAAGCGGAAGAGATTGGTAAGCCCGTAATAGCCTATGGGAGAGTCGAGCCACATATCGTAAACGACGTAATTGTCGTTCACGCAGTTGAAACGCAAGTGGTGAGGCGTACCGGTCCATTCGGCACACGAAAGCTTGCCGCCGGTAAGCAGTTCATAGCCATAATGGATGCGGTCGTAACTGTCACTTACCTGCATAGAGCCCTGCCACCAGCCCCGCTGTACTTCGCGGAGCGAGAGAACGCCCTCTGTAATATTGCCGTTGTCGTCGAGATTATAACGTAGATATACGACGCTGCTGTCATCGACTTCGTAACGTATATTGAATTCAAGAAACTTCATTTTCGCATTTTTTTGAATAATCCATGCGAATATACGTACAAACGAGCAAGAAATATGAAGTTTACTTCAATATTTTTTACAGCGAGTGCAGTTTGTATATTCACCGGAAAGCGAAAATACAAAAAAAATCGGAATTTAAGGGAGAAAAGAAATGTTCTTGTGACGAATTGGAAAAACAGGAACCTAAAACAATGCAACTTTTGTCTTTTTCAATTTTATGCAGAGCAATTTGGGACCAAGACTTTGCTTTTCGTACAAAATGAACTAATTTTGCAGAATATGCTTATTCTCTAATGAAAGTACACATATAACAAACATGAACTACAGACTAATGCTTGCAAGGATTGCACTCTTGATGCTGATGTTCGCAGCAGCGCTCCCTGTCGCAATGGCACAGAAGAAGAACTTCACCGTTGTCATTGACCCAGGGCATGGCGGCGTTGACCCTGGCGCATTAGGACGCAGGTCCAAGGAGAAGGATATAAACATGAGCGTCTCAAGGCTGCTTGCCAACATGATCAAGGAGAAGCACCCTGAGGTAAAGGTCATATTCACACGTACAAAAGACGTGAAGATTCCTCTGGTGAAACGTGCGAGCATTGCCAACAATGCGAATGCAGACCTTTTCATTTCGATTCACTCGAATGCCAGCAAAGCAAGAAGCGCAAGCGGATGCGAGACATTCACGCTAGGAGCAGGAAGCAGTGCCGAAGCAAAAGCCGCAGCCATGTACGAGAATGAGGTTATTCTATCGGAGGAGAATTTCGAGGAACTGTACAAAGGATTCGACCCACGTTCGAGCGAGAGCTACATAATATTCGAGCTAATCAGAAGCCACGACATGGAGCTGAGCGCCGACTTTGCGCAAATGGTACAGAAAGGAATGGTAAAGCACAGCAAACTGAAGAACCGCGGCGTGTCGTCGGCCGGTTTCCTTGTGCTTCACAGGACTGTAATGCCCAGCATTCTCGTTGAACTGGGATTCATCACAAACAGCAAGGACGAGAGCGTAATTGCATCAAAGGAGGGCCAGAAGAAGCTTGCAAGAGGAATATTCGAGGGATTCTCCAACTATTACAACACATACCACAAGGGCAAGGGCAGCAAAACAGGAAACGTAAAGAACAGTTCCGCAGCTGAGGAGAGCGCTGCTTTGCCTGACGTGGCAGAACAACCGGCAAAAGTCGAGAAAAGCAACAGTTCCGCAAGCAAGAAGCCTGGTGTAAAGAACGGAAAACCGGTATTCAAGGTACAGATTCTCACATCGGGAAAGAAACTGAAAAGCAACGACAGAAGACTAAAAGGCATCAAGGCCGATTACTACGTAGAAAACGGAATATACAAATATACTTATGGCAGCAGCGAAAACTACAACCTCATAGCAAAGAAGAGGAAAGAGATTTCGGGCAAGTTCAAGGAGGCATTCATAATAGCATTCATGAATGGCAAGAAGATGAACGTGCAGGAAGCCATAAGAATCTTCAAAAACTCTAAATGATGGATAAGAAAAAGACTTTTACCAGAGAACTTTGGGTAGGATTGTTAGGAATACTGGCACTGCTTATCATATACCTGCTTATCAACTTCTTCAAGGGTGTGAATGTGCTTAAGGAGGGCAAATTCTACTATGTAAACTTTGACAACATAGGAGAGATTGTAAAGACAAGTCCTATCTACCTTAACGGCTACAAGGTTGGAAATGTAAGCAATATCAGCTACGACTTCAACAGCACCGATGGTGTTTTTGTGGAGATTAATGTTGACAAGAGACTGAACATTCCTCTCGGCAGCTATGCCGAGGTGAACAACAAGATGCTGGGCAGCAGCACCATCAGCCTGAAGCTGGGCAAAAGCAACAGTTTCGTGGCGGCCGGAGACACCATAAAGGGATACCTCAATGGAGGAGCAATGAAAGAGGCCGGGGACATGCTGCCAAAAATAAGCGCAATGATTCCGAAAGTAGATTCCATTCTGGTTTCATTGAATTCGATACTGGGTAACCCTGCAATAAACAAGTCAATAGACAACGTTGAGCTGCTGACACAACAGCTCAACACTACCACAACGATGCTCAATTCCTTGCTGAAGGAAGATATTCCTACAGCCACGGACAAGCTCATAAAGCTTGAGGACGACATGCTTGCCGTGTCATCGCAGTTGAGCGAGGTCGATTACAGGAAGATGTTCGATACACTTGAAAAGAGCATAACGAACCTCAAGGAGATTGCAGAGGCTCTGAACAATGGAGAAGGCACTGCCGGCATGTTGCTGAAGGACACAACCCTCTATAACAATCTGAACAAGACATGTGCCGCAGCTACGGCTCTCCTTAACGACGTCAAGGAGGACCCGAAGAAATACGTACATTTCTCAATATTCGGCAGAAAAGACAAGAAGGAAAAAACAGAGAAGTAACTTCACGCCCATCGCACTCACCGACCCGCAGAATCACCTTTTGAAAGTCCTTGAATGCACTACTGCTCCATGACGGTCATAGACCTTGAGTTTATAACACCCTCCTTGAAGGCCTCTGACACCGACATTTGTGCTGTAGCGTCCTGAATATATTCTGCGGCCATAGATATCATAAACCTCAAGCCTGTAACCCCAGCCGGTCAACTCCGGCAAAACAAGATCTTTAAGGAGCGTTTCCTCAACACCGAACGGCACAGCCGCCGGTTCACTTTCAATCCCGTATGCATTGACGGCTGTTACAGCGACTGTTACAGGCGCATCGGTAATGCAGTCCCAACGGAAAGTTGCAGAATCCACATAGGATGCTGCAAGAGAAGATATATTGCCGATATCGACAACTGTATCCAAAGCGACATACACATTGTACTTGACTGCCGGGAAGCCCTTATCGGCCTCTATTCTATCCCACGAAACGGAAATGCCTCCTGCATCACGCACAGCCTTTAGCCCCTGCGGCTGCTGAGGTGCAGGCCCGGCCCATGACATAGGCGGAACGAGTGCAGGAGAGGAATACACTTTGGTATATGCCGCATGGCCGAGACCCAAGAGTTGTTCGGCACGGAACATTGCAGTTCCGGCTGCACCGGCACTGCGCGAGGTGTTCAACTGACGTTCAATCTCAAGTTGAGGCCATCCGCCGTACTGCTCAAGAAGACGATAGATTCCGACACCGGGAACAATATGACGGCCATACGAGTTCTCCTGCCAGTCGAGTACAAACGGATAGAAATTGTTTCCATTGAAGTATATCATTGGAAAGAGAATATCCATGATTCCGTCACGCATCCAGGCCTGCGCATCTTGAAAGACGGCATTATATGCATCCCAACCAAGAGAACTGTAACGTGTGAGGCTATTGTACTTGCCGAGCGGTGCACAGCTTACACGGACCCACGGCTTGAGTTCCTTGACACATCTGTACAACGCAGAAGCGACTGCCGTAATATTGTCGCGACGCCAGGCGGCAAGAGAACGTCCTTTGCCGTACTTGCGGTAAAGGGATGCATCGGGATAGCCGTTGGTACGGTCGGGATAACGTATGTAGTCGAAATGGACACCGTCTATATCATAGTTCGATACAAGCTCGCTGACAAGTTCCACAAGATACGGAATAACTGCCGGATTACCCGGCTCCATGTACCATGCACCCTTATAACGCGTACAAAGAGACTTCTTTTTACGTGACAAGGCGAGCTTGCCCTGACGCCGTATATGTTCATCCTTGCCCAAAGGCATTGTTACGAGCCATGCATGAAGCTGCATGCTGCGCTTATGACACTCTTCAACAGCAAAGGCCAGAGGGTCGTAACCGGGGTCCTTGCCCGGAATGCCGGTAAGGACATGAGAGAAGGGTTCTATACGCGAGGGATATATAAGGTCGCCACGAACACGTGTCTGCAACAGAACCGTATTGACATTCAGTTCCTTTAGGGAATCGAGAAGAACAATAAGTTCATTCTTCTGTTCTGTTATATCGGAAGGGGATCTTACAATCGTCTTCGGCCAGTCAAGGTTCTCTATTGTAGTGAGCCACACGGCACGGTACTCGTATTTGGGAGAAACAGGCTTCTGGGCCGAGAGTGTCAACGGCAAAAAAAGAAGCAGAAGAAGCAATATATGGAGATTCCTTTTCATAAATAAAAATAATTACAAATGTACTCATTTTCGTGCTTTTTTATAGAGGTGTTCCCAAATATTTTGTACTTTTGTATGATTTGTGCCACGTGCATCACGTTCCTAATCGGTACAGGCAAGACACGGACCAAAATTCGGAATAACGGATAATACAAATCATAAATTCAATTGCGTTATGACAAAAGCAAAAAAATTCATCACTTGTGACGGAAACCAGGCAGCGGCACACATTGCCTATATGTTTTCCGAGGTAGCAGCAATCTACCCTATCACACCATCA
>JAEIGA010020736.1_pt1 | contig 10019 bp, 4 predicted proteins | sample 9270691 | NCBI WGS metagenome assembly JAEIGA01 (sample SAMN17057246, study PRJNA624740) | gut metagenome | biome: biome; isolation source: fecal sample | host: Bos grunniens | place: China: Xizang | collected 2019
AACTCCTGCTGACGGTGTTTGTAGATTGTGTCTTCGTTGGCTATGAAGCGGCTAACCATGCTGTTTGAAAGACGAAGTACGTAGGGCTCGTTCTCTCCGGGAACAATATCTCTTGTAAATTGCGGGTTCAGTGCTCTTATCTCTTCAATGTCGGCACCGCATACATCAACAATCTGCTTGAAGTGCAGGTTCTTTGAAACATGTATGGTGTCTGTTATAATGGGGGTTGAGGGCTCCATGGGGTGTATGCCGTGTTCCTCGTGGTATGTCATTATGTAGTTGGCGGCAATGAACATGGGCAGATACCCGCGTGTCTCGCGCGGCAGCCAACGGTAAATTTCCCAAAAGTCGGTTTTGCCGCCCGAACGCATTATGGCTTTCTTTACGTTGCCGGGACCGCAGTTGTATGCTGCTATGGCAAGTTCCCAACTGCCGAATATACCATAAAGGTCCGACAGATATTTGACTGCTGCTTTTGTCGACTTTATAGGGTCGAAACGCTCGTCAATGTAGTTGTTGGAGCGCAGTCCATAAAGTTTCCCAGTCGGGAAGATGAATTGCCATAACCCCTTTGCACTGGCTCTGGATACCGCTTTGGGGTTCAGGGCAGACTCTATTATGGGCAGGTATTTCAGCTCATGGGGAATTCCTTGTCGGTCAATCTCCTCTTCAATTATAGGCATGTAGAATTCAGCCATTCCGAGCATGTATGAAACAAGCCTGCGGTTTTTTGTCGTGTAACGGTCAATACATGTGCGCACCATGCTATTGTATGGCATTCTCACGATTGTGGGCATACTTTTAAGGCGCTTGGCGTATGTGGTGTCGCTGGTGACAATGTTTTTCCATTCGCTCTCTTCGGCACTCCCTTTTTTCAGCAGGTGCCGTCCTTGCCAGTTGTTGAGCAGGCTGTCAATGTCCTCGACCATCCCTTCGGGAAGATCAAATACAAGCGAGTCGCTTGCGGCTGAGGCCACTACGGTGTCTGCAACAAGGCAGCTGTCCGGCATTATCTCCTGTGCCGCAACGGTGGATGTTGCAGTTGCGGTGAGTGTGTATATGATTGATGCTATGAGAGTTCTGTACATGTATGTCGTGTCTTCTTTGCGCTGTAATGTCAATAGTGCCTATCCGGCATAATCAGAATGTAATGTTGCAGTTGAGTCCGTAGTAACCGTTGTCCGGAGCAAAGCTGCTTCCTCTGAAAATCTCGGGCTGTACGGTGAGGTTTATGTCTTCGGTTATGTCGAAACTGGAGAGCTGCGCATCGACGTATGCGTCAATGACCGATACCGCATATACACCAATAAAAGCGAAAATGCTCAAGTCTCTCCATCGGCGGTAGCGGTCTTTTCGTTTTTTGAAGACATCCTTCAGATACTCCTTGTTCTTTTCAAAATCGTATCCCGGACGGAAGAAGTCCTTGTACGAGTCGCTGTTGGGGTCGCTGTCCATTATGTCAAGATATGCCTGACGGTAGTCCCTGTACATCTGGCTGTTCCAGTTATAGGCGTAAAGGCATCCAACAAAGCCTCCGTATACAATGGGCAACTTCCAGTATTTCCGGTTGTATATCTGTCCGCCGCCGGGTATTACCAGTGCAAGCCATGTGGCGGTACCGGGGTCAGGCTTCCATAGGCGCGGTGCTGTAAGATGCTCCATTCTCTTGAGTGCGGCACGGCTGCTGTCGGGTGAAAGTACCGGTGTCTCTTTTGTAATGGATTTGTATACGCTGTCATACGCTGATGAGTCGGGCAGCACGGTGAATGTGGCCGCACTGTCGCTTCTGGCAATCTCTATAGTCTGCGCATTGGCCTTGAATGTGAATGCTGCAATGAAGAATGCCGTGCATAGAATCCTGTATATGTATCGGGTAGTCAGCACGCTCTTATTGGTTTAGTTTGTCAAAAATAGCAATAATCCGTTCAAGTTCATTCTCATTCTTGAACTTTATACTTATTTTTCCGCTTCCTTTTGCCGAACAGGTGAGCTGTACCGGTGTCTGGAAGAAGTTTGTCAGCTGTTTTTTCAGTTGGTGGTATACGGCATCCTGCTTCTTGGAAGCGGTGTTGCCTTTTGCCGCCTTTATGCTCTCGCTTTTACCCTCTTTAATGTTTCTAACCATCTCTTCCACCTCGCGAACAGAGCAGTTGCTCTTTTCTATCGAATGGAATATGTCGAGCTGGTCACTGTGAGAGTCGAGTGAGAGCAGGGCTTTAGCGTGTCCCATATCTATTCTCTTCTCTTTGAGGGCTACTTGTATAGCTGCCGGCAGTTTCAGCAGACGCAGGAAATTGGCTATAGTGGCACGCCCTTTTCCCACACGTTTGCTGAGTTGCTCTTGCGAGAGGTTGTGCTGTTCTATGAGTTGCTGGTATGCAAGCGCAATTTCGAGCGGGTTGAGGTCTTCGCGCTGGATATTCTCTATAAGGGCCATCTCCATTGTGTCCTCGTCATCGGCCTTCAGTATATAAGCAGGAATTGTTGTCTTGCCTGCCAACTGCGATGCACGGTAACGTCTCTCGCCGGCAATTATCTGGTATGTGCCGTCGTCTCTCTTGCGTAGTGTAATAGGCTGTATTACGCCAAGTTCCTTTATAGAATCGGCGAGTTCCTGAAGGGCCTCTTCGTTGAAGTCCTGTCGTGGCTGGTTTGGGTTGGCTACAATCTTTTCAATCTCAATCTCGCCAATAGATGACGACCCCGAAGTGCGTACAGCCTCGGTTGAAATAAGTGCGTCGAGCCCTCTGCCAAGTGTGAATTTCTGTTTTGCCATTATTTGTTGTTTCTTCTTATTATTTCATCGGCGAGTGCCATATAGTTTTTTGCTCCGGTAGATTCGGCATCGTACATAAGTACTGGAATACCCATACTGGGTGCTTCGCCCAAACGAATGTTACGCTGTATAACGGTGTTGAATACAAGCTCTCTAAAGTGTTTCTTTACCTCGTTGTATATCTGGTTGCTCAGTCGCAGACGCGAATTGAACATAGTGAGCAAGAAACCTTCTATGTCGAGCGCGGGGTTCAGGTTCGACTTTATTATTTTTATGGTGTTGAGCAGTTTGCTTATACCTTCGAGCGCGAAATATTCGCACTGGACAGGTATGATAACAGAGTCGGCTGCTGTAAGAGCATTCACTGTTATGAGACCCAGAGAAGGCGAGCAGTCGATTAGAATGTAGTCATATTCCTCCTTGATAGGGTTAAGGGCTTCGCGCATAATCTTCTCTCTGTTGGGTATGTCGAGCATCTCAATTTCGGCACCCACAAGGTCTATGTGCGAAGGTATGATATCGAGCCTTTCAACACAGGTGTGCTGAATACTCTCTTTGGTCACCTCTTTGTTTATCAAACATTCATATATTGAACTCTCGGTTTCTCTAATATCTATTCCAAGACCCGACGAAGCATTTGCCTGCGGGTCGGCATCAATAACAAGAACTTTCTTGTCAAATGTAGCAAGTGATGCAGCAAGGTTAATGGCTGTAGTGGTTTTGCCCACACCGCCTTTCTGGTTTGCAAGTGCAATAATCTTTCCCATTAATATCAATCTTTTGTTTCGTAACCGGGGCCGGCCTGCTGCCCGCCCTGTGAATATCAGTCATCTAAAGGCCGCGTTGTATGTTCTGTTTACTTATCTCTACTTGGCCATATTAGGTCACAAAGTTAGGAAAAAAAAAGGATATGTCATATAATTATTTCGGGGATACTTATTAACAGTTCTCTTTTTAATATAATATAAAAATTATTAAGGAGATGAATAAAAAGGCGAAACCTTCTTGCTCATCTCCTTAAAAGAGTTGCTATCTTCACCCGGTACTACAGGCTCGGGTGAAATGCTTTCTTTCTGCTATTTTACAACAATCTTTATCGTCAGGCTCTTCTCGCGCCCCGAAACGACAGCTACATAAACTCCGCTTTCAACTTCATCGGTATGCAAGCTGTTGCCGAAGCTCTCTTTTACAAGCCGTCCGTCGGTACTGTAGAGCGCAATTCTGCATATATCATAGCCGGCAGTTATTGTTGTTCCGTCGAAGAATATACCGTTCCCGGTGGTAATATCCTCTACTGAAGTGAAGTCATTTTTGCCTACAATCGTTACTGTATAGCTTTCTGAACGGGATATGTTCTTGGCTTCTAAACGGTCGCCTGAAACAACGATGAATTGCGCTCCGTTCTTGGCTGCCGACTGTGTCCACTGTATAGACCATTTGTCGCCCATTCTTGTGAGCAGGTATGTGTTCCAGTCGCCGTAGTATTGGTTGGTGCCGAACACGCCATACTCGTTAAGGTATCTGTTGTCGGCGTTGCTTGTAATTTTGTAGCAGTTTCCATAGCCGGTATCAACAGATATCTTCCACTCCTGTGCTTGAGCAGGCTCTTCAATATCCTTGAATGTTGGTGTGCCGCCGCTGCCTTTTACATTGTTGTTGGTGAGGAACCTGTTGCCGTCAACAATGTAATACACCTCGTTGTTGTTGAAATAATTTTCGCCGGGCTTGCCTCCAAGCGGAACAAGGTCGAAAATATACTTGTCGGGCATAGCCTCGCTTGAGTTGCTCTGCTGTATGCGGTTGCTGCCTACTGTCCAGAACTTAGTTCCGGCACTGCCGCCGTTCTGTATGGCATATTTGCCGTTGCCGAGCTGTGTTATCTCGTATGTATGCCAGACAGCCTCATACGGGTTGGTTTCGTTGCTTACGGTAAATACTCCCTTTTCGTTGAGGTATCGGCTGTCCTCTACGTTTACAATCTTGTAGCGGCCGGTGCCGGCATCAATTGAAATCTTCCACTCCTGTCGTTGCGGGCGTATAGTGTCAACTGCAGCCTTGAAGATGGGTGTACTGCCAGCAACATTAGGCTGGGTATTCGTGAGGTATAGGCCGTTGTGCATAATGTAGTATGTACCGTTCTCTATTACTTGTGCCGGGAATATGTCGAGACGATAGTCGTAACTCTCTTTGTATTTTGCGACAAGTTCGCCTGCGCACTCCTTGAGGAAAGGTTCTACGTAGAGAGAACCTACCGCAGGAGAGGCAACCCTGAGCGAGCCGGGGAAATCGCGCGAACGCAATGCTTCCTGCGCCTCGTTGTTTTCCAAATATATTAAATAGTTGTCGATAAACTTTTCGGGGTTCTCTTCTGCAAGAGCATTGTTCATCTCTACAAGTGCAACACCTCTTAATCCCATATACTTCATACAGAGTATCCACGGCTCTATTTCACTTGTCAGCGCTTGGGCTTCGTCTGTTGCAAGAAGGGCATTCGCCGAATTTACAAATTTATTGAACTGCTCTTCTATTCCGGTAAAGGCCGCAGCTCTGTCGCTTTCAATGTTGCTACGGTAAATGCCTTCGGCTTCAACAAACTCCGGCGATTCATTAGTGCGGCGCAAACCGTGTACGTTGGGGCCGAGGTCTACGTTGTTCTCGCAGAAGAAGCGGAACGCTTCGTAATTCTCTGGCATTATATATCTCATTGCAGCCTCCCACGAAGCGTCGGCATCGTATGCCGGCATATTCCAACAGTAATCTCCTATGCTGAAGAGTGAAACTTTAGATGCTTCGGCATATTCCATAGGGTTGGCTACAAAGCCCGACATCATATTGGCTATATCGAGGTCGTTGCCGTATGTGGGCCCCATAAGCAGATGGTCTATACAGTAGTCGCTCACGGGGTAGTTTAGCCAAATGTATGCCTTGCGCTTTATTTGGTTGTTAATCCACTCCATATCGCCCTTGTTTATCATATCAACCACGCTGTTTCCTGTCCACATAATATTTATTTCACTGTCCATTATAGAGCCGAGTGCGGGCAGGTATACAGCATTGGCCCAGCCGCGGTTGTATTGTGTGGGGCAAATTATGAGCGGGTTAACATCGGGGTACGCAGCTTTCAGTTCCTCGGCTATGTAGTTCATCAGTTCTGCCTGTTCGTCTCCGTGTGAGCCGTCATCGTTCCAAAGGTCGTCCCAGAAGACGGCGAAGGTCCTCACGCCGAGCTTGCACATAGCCTTCAGTTTGTTTACAATGTTGGCCCTGTCAGTGTCGTTCCATTGTATATCTTCTCCGGGGTGAATGGCCCATACGAACTCAACTTTATTGGCCCTTGCTGCTGTTACATATTCTGTAATCTTTGCCGCCTGCGCAGCCGGGTACTCCTCGCGCCATTTACTTTTGTGGTATGCATCGTCCTTCGGTCCATAAATATATACGTTCATCTTCTGTCGGCCGAACATCTCGAAAAGCCCCAAACGGTTCTCCTCGCTGTATGGGTTGCCATAGTAGCCCTCTACAAGTCCTCGCTGTGGAACACTGGGGTAGTCGGTTACGGTAACGTTCATTACTTCGGGTTGCGAGGCAATCTGAATGAAAGTCTGTACACCGTAGAATGTTCCCGAACCGTCATTTCCGGCAATTACTACCTTGTTGCCGTTTACCGTAAGGTAGTAGCCTTCTGACTTTTGGGGTATAAAATTCTCATATTCGGCAACAGCCTCGTCGCCGCGCTCACCAATTATAACCTCAATGGCGCCATCGCCGGTGTTGAAGTTCCTGTTAAACAGGCTTATAGCATCTGTGTCGGCGGTCTCACTTCCTATGAGTTTGTACGACGCATCGTTGTTGAATGCAACCTTTTCGCTCCACTGTATTGACTGAGGCTTCGGGTTTACATTTACCGTCTGTGCATTGGACACGCAAGGTGCTGTTGCACCTGCCAATATTGCCACTGCAATAAATGCTTTGTTTAGTTTTTGAATCATAATGTATTTTCTGCTTGAAAAATAAGTGTTATCTTATCACTCTCTTTTTACCATTAATTATGTATATACCTCTCGTCGGGTTCGTTACTTTACGTCCCTGAAGGTCGTAAATACCTCTTGCCATTTCGTCTTCATCTTCCACCTCCTCAATGCCCGATTCAATATTTATAACCGGAGTAAAGAGCAGTGAACAGTTGTATTTTGCACCATTCTTTATAAGATACTTGTCCAAAGTTTCCACCGCACCGCAACTTCCGTTGCCTATTCCTTTCTGGTAGCAATCGAAATGGGCATATACATTGCCTTTCTCGAGTTCCCATATATGGTCTGTTCTCTTCAGATGCTCGTCGCTGTAATGCAGAAGGGAGAATGCCACATTGCCGCGGGTCTGTACTTCAATACCAACCTCTCCCTCTTCGCTGAGGAGCAATAGTTCTCTCAATCCCTCACGGTTACCCATACTCTGAGGCTTTGGATAAGGCTCGAACATATCGCTTACAGTGGTGCGGTAACGTCTCAGCAACGAACCTCCACGGCGGTCTACATAGTTCTCGTACGGTCCGTATGCGTAATACTCTACCAACTCAAAGTTCGCCGGGAACTCCATTGTCATACCAATACGGCGTGCGTCGGATACTGTTGCCGTGTACGATGCATCTATAAGCATTGAACCGTCGGCTGTGATAGTATATACAAACTTGTAGTCGCTGCACCACGTCGATGCATTTACCTCTACAATAACCTGCTTCTTGTCTTCGCTCAGCTTGAATGTTGCCGATTTTGACTTTATGCCGGGCCCAACAGCGTACTGGCTGAGTGTTTCTGTAGGCTTGTCATTCTCAACCCATCGGTAGTTGCCATACTCCGGACCAACCTCCATAAGTTTGTTGTCCTCGACAACCCAAGAGAGCATCGTGCCATCTGCATTGAATGTCATTTCCATTCTTGAGCTGTTTATAGTATAGCCTTGTGTTGTTCTTGTAAGAGTAAGCTCTTCGCTTTTATTCATTACAAAGGCTGAAGCGTCACGTTCTACAAGCGTATATTGTTCAGTTGCTACGCAGTAACCGGCATAGGCCCACGGTTGCTCCTCTTTATGACGCAATTCAATGTTCAGCAACATCTCCTTGCCCTCTTCGGGCTCTGTTTGGTAAGGGATGTTCAAAGTGACTTCAGAACCGGGAGAAACTGCAGGAATGTCTGTTCTTCCGTTCTCGACAACCCTGCCGTCAAGAAGCACTGCATACTCCAGATAGAATTTATCCAAAGAGATAAAATCGTAATCGTTCTTTATTGTCAGGTTGCGGTTCTCTGCATCGTAACCAGTGAATTTTATATATTGATATACATATTTTACATTGGCCAATTCCGGGCTCCAAGCGCGCTCGGCAGTAACAAGACCATTGTTCACGAAGTTCCCCTGATGAGGCCCGGGGTAGTCGAAACCAGTACGGTATTTGTTCATACCGTTAACTTCGAAGTTGCCGTTCTTTATATCTTCGGCATCGTATATTGACTGGTCGGCCCAATCCCAAATACAACCGCCGATACCATATCTGCTATTTTCTATCAAATCCCAATATTCCTGCAAATTGCCTACTGCATTGCCCATTGCGTGAGCATATTCGCACATAAAGTATGGCTGTCCTTTGGAGTTGTTGTTGGCGTGATTGTCTGCATCGGTCAAGGTCGGGTACATCTCTGACCAGATATCGGTGTGTGCTGTGCCGGCACGTGAAGCTCCTTCATAGTGTATGGGACGTGCATCGAGGGCGCGTGTAGCCGCGTAGGTGTATTGGAAGTTCTTTCCGCCTCCACTCTCATTTCCAAGTGACCAGAATATTATTGAAGGGAAGTTGCGGTCACGGTATACCATACGCACGGTACGGTCGATATACTGCGCTCTCCAGCTATCCTCGTTCGTTATGCCGCCAGTCTCCTTGCCCTTTTCCCAACTGTAGTGACACTCGAGGTCGGCCTCGTCCATACAATAAAGACCGTAGTAATCGAACATCGCGTTCATCTTTGCCTGACGTGGGTAGTGGCTTGTACGCACGGTGTTCATATTGGCCTGCTTCATCATTATTACATCGTTCAGCATTGTCTCAACATCTACCGAGCGGCCTGTAACCGGGTGTGTATCCTGCAGGTTCGCTCCTTTGAAAAGAACTCTCTCGCCGTTGATATACACAAGTCCATCCTTAATTTCAATGTGGCGGAAACCATATTTGGTAGAGAATACGTGCTCCTCGTTGCCGGCAGCGTCTTTCTGCACAACCACGACTGTATAAAGGTTGGGAGTCTCGGCTGTCCAAGCAAGAAGAGCTGATAATCCTTCAAAGTCTATGTTGGCAGTCTTTGAGGTTTCTCCTTCTGTAAAATCAAACACAATATCTTTCTTTGCCACCTCACTGCCGTCGGGGGCAACAAGAGAAATCTCCACACTTTTGCTTGCCACAGCACCGTCACGGTTGTCCATTTCAACAGCAACATTCATTAAACCGGATGTATAATTGCTTGCCGCATCCAAAGAAGAGGTTATGTAGTGGTCGCGTACGAATGTCTTTGGTGTGGCAAATATATACACATCACGGTGTATACCGCTCATATGCCACATATCTTGGCCTTCGAGGTAAGAGGCATCGCTCCAGCGGATAACCTGAACACATACGTTGTTCTTTCCCTCGCGTGCGTGTTCTGTAACATCAAATTCTGCATCGTTGTTTCCGCTCTGAGTGTATCCTATGTATTTGCCGTTCATCCATATAAATGCCGCGCCATAGATTCCGTCGAAGTGCAGGAACAGACGCTTGCTGTTCCACTCGGCAGGCAGGTCGAAGTCGCGACGGTACGATGCCACTGAATTTATCAGTCCCGCCTTCATCTCAATCGCCGGAGGATTGTTGTTGAATGCATATTCTACATTTATATACAGTGGGTCGCCATAGCCGTTCATTTCAAGGCACGACGGAACATTTATCTTGTCCCAAGACGATACATCAACATCATCGCCCCAAAATGTATCCTTGCCCGGGCGCTCAGCAACGCTCTCAACCCAGTTGAGGCTCCAAGTACCGTTGAGGCTCAAGTATTCTGCATTCTCCGGTTCTATCCACGGGAGATTATAACGCTCATCGGCCTTCATTCTTTCTACCGACGAATATGGCATATATGTTGCGTGCCCATCTTCCTTGTTCTCGCCAAAGAAGGTTTCATCTTCCCATACATTAGGCATAGGTATGTCGTCGGGGTAT